>Ga0222644_1000008_pt1 | contig 218077 bp, 178 predicted proteins | sample AntAcemetagen291_FD_179800 | JGI IMG/M metagenome (GOLD analysis project Ga0222644, IMG submission 179800) | Saline water microbial communities from Ace Lake, Antarctica - #291 | ecosystem: Environmental > Aquatic > Non-marine Saline and Alkaline > Saline | place: Antarctica: Ace Lake...
GAAAGAAAATTTAGAGAATCATATGAAAATGCTTCAAAATGATAGCGAAAGGGTAGCAAAATATTTTAAACATGAGAGCATCAAATATGCTGCCTAAAATTAAATATCTTTGGATGCGAGGTTAATAATACACTTGTAAAAGATGAAGTTAAAATTCATTCCTTTGAATTTTAAGAACTTCATCGCAAGTAGTAATAAAGAGGAGTTTATATTAGAACTGACAAAATTGACCTTCTGATGAAGAGTAAAGCCAGTATAAGTGGAGAAATAGATATTCCTAGAGCACCTGAAAGAAAATCATCGCACACTTATTTAAAAACCAACAGAAACTGAGAAGGAGTCTTCAAGACCACCTACAAGATCACCTAATATATAATTAGTATAAGTGAGCGTTTTGCTATACTATAAAGATTAAATAATAATAAATTAAAACAATGCAATTAGCCATATTATTACAGGAAGTATCTAACTACAACACAGGAATATCTGCAGGATCAGCTATCTTTTCTTCCATTGCCGTTGTGTGTTCTTGGACCAGAAACAGGAGCCTGCTATGGGCCTTTATCGCTGGTGTGCTGAGCATATTTTATATCATCTACTGGTATCTAACACGTACCGAAGAAGAACAAAAATTTAATTAACTAATACCATCAAATCCTACTTATGACTCAATTCCCAAAGCTCTACCTCTTCCTTATCACGCCAGTGTGGATCGCGTTTGGTTTTTTCAGAAGCAGAATTTACTCGCTTTTTAAAACAACGTTCTAGCTTAAATCTATCATTGTCTGCCAGCTCCTTTTCTATAGGGTGTTCTTTTGTAACCTCTGTTATCTGAGCTATATTAGAAAAGAGAAGCACTATTTTCCCATCGGGTAACAAACGCTCTTTTGCTCCTTCAAAGAATGCTGGAAATAAATCTAAGTTGTAGTAAATAGCTTCATCCAGTCCATCAACTTCTTGTGATGCTGGTAACCATGGCGGATTAAATACAATAAGCTCTGCAGGAGTATCAAACTTGCCAAAAAGTGGTGCATGATCGAGTTCTATCTTGCGAGATAATTTAGTTTCCCCCATAAATTCTTTTAAACCGAAAATGGCATTAGGGTTCACATCTGTAGCTGATACTTTTTGAAAACCGTATTTGGTCATCTGAAGAGCTAGAACACCAGACCCGGTTCCTATATCATAAGCGGTTTTCTTAGGTCCCTCATAACGTTCTAAGTAATTGTCAAAAACTTCTAAATGATCAAAACGTGTTGGAAAATAAGTACCGTAATAAGGATGAATTTTATTGCGCAAGACAGGGATAGAAATGCCTTTTTTATACCATTGCCAAGAACTATTGAGTCCTTGAACATGGGGAATAGGCAGATGAAACTCACTCGTATCTGGATATAATTTTTCTAACCATCCTATAGAAGGGGCTTTTTTAACTTCAAGTTGATGCTGTACTATTTCTAATAAAATAAGATGAGAAAGCTTGCGGTAGGTATCTCTATAAACTTGCTGTTCTTGATAGGTTTTGTTAGGCAATTTCTTTTTAAGGTGCACATGCAATTCCTTAAGTAAATTTAAACCATTGCTATAAAATGATCTTACAAGAACTACTTTTCCCTCTTCTAAATTATTCATAGTCGTAACCAGATTGGAATCGGCATCATAAAATGCTGGCCTATCCGTTAAGTCTATGGGCGTTGGTCTGTTAACTTTTATATCTGTACTCATGAATAGTTTTTGATAACTGGTAATATAAGTTATTTTATCACTTTAACCTTATTGATTAGGGCGTGACCACAAAGGTGGTCGGGCTTTCCGTTTCAATTCCTCGCACAGTACCCAAGAAAATTTGGGTCCCAGCTGTGGGATTTCCACTTCAATCCCTCACGCAACCGCAAAATTAGGACTTTTTCACCATATTTAAAATTAAACAGGTCAATAGGTAGTGATACATAAATAGCAAGAATAACTATAAAATTGAATTACTTATATACGTTCCATTCCTCTAAACCAGTTATAGAAGAGTTCTTAACTTAAATGACAATCATAAACCTGCTACTCTAGTTATTTAGTCACCTAATGGCCATATTTAAAATTACAGAGATGGCCTAGATCCTCAGAAATAAAATAAAAAAGAAGACAAATATCTTAAGTTATTTACAAGAGGTTATCGATAGTTTCTTTGCAAAATAATAGCCTGAAGCGAGTAGGTTGCTTAAAACTAAATATACTTCAAACTGGTAACCAACTACCACTTCACTGGCTTCATCCCTTTTTCTTGTAAAAAACGATTGGCCCTAGAAAAATGCTGGTTCCCAAACCAGTAACCACGGTTAGCACTCAATGGCGATGGATGGCCAGTTTCAAGTATAAAATGAAATTTCTCATCTATAAGTTTTGCCTTTCCCTTAGCAAATCCGCCCCAAAGCAAGAAAACGACATCTTTGCGTTCCTCTGAGATCTTTTTAATCACTGCATCAGTAAATTTCTCCCAACCTTTTTTCTGATGACTACCAGCCATAGATTCTTGTACCGTAAGAACTGTATTGAGTAATAAAATCCCTTGGTCTGCCCAGCGCTCTAGATTTCCAGATTCTGGATACGACTGGTTCAGATCTTTAGAGATTTCTTTAAAGATGTTGATCAAACTAGGTGGGTGCTTGACACCATCTGCCACAGAAAAGCACAAACCATTTGCTTGTCCAGCGCCATGATAAGGATCTTGTCCTATTATAACCACTTTAACGTGCTCAAAAGGAGTGCGATCAAAAGCTGCAAAAATTTTATTACCAGGAGGATAACAAGTGTGTTCCCCATATGCATGCTTTACGTATTCAATCAAATCCTCGAAATACGGCTGACTAAACTCGTCTTGCAATACTTCTCTCCAACTAGCTTCTATCTGTAAAGGCATGTTACTTTTTTTTTGTAAAGTTACTAGAAGTTTTTTTGGTTTTGGGCTTTGAATCTCTTGATTGATGCATCTGTAAGCTCTAGTTTTTAATAGCTTTTTTAGTATGAAAAAAGAGAGGTGCTGTTGCCATGACAGTTCGTTTTAGCTTCAAAATCATATAGGATTTTCCTTTTTTAGGTTTGACGATTACAAAGAGAGCCCTGTACAATGTTCGACCTATGCATCGTTTGCTTGTGCTACTTACCAAAGCATCGAAGTAAGGGGCGTGAGGCTAAGTGGAAATCATCTACATATTTAAAAGTATACCTTAGTCAATCACTGATAAACTCACCGCTCACTTCCGATAGCTATCGGGACAAAAGGTCAAAAACTCATCACTAAAACCGTACTTTTACAAAAACAAAACTATTTCATGCTAATATTAGGAATCGCAGGTGGAACAGGCAGCGGTAAGACCACAGTTGTACAACAAATGGTTCATGAGTATCCTGATCACGAGGTAACAGTTATTTCTCAAGATTCTTATTATAAAGATACCAGCAACCTTAGCTACGAGGAGCGCACACAAATCAACTTTGACCATCCAGAAAGTATTGACTTTGATCTCTTAGAAAAACACCTTCTAGAATTAAAAAAAGGAAATACCATAGATCAACCTGTATACAGTTTTGTAGAACATAATCGTACAGGAAAAACAATAAGAACAGTACCTAGTAAAGTAATTATAGTAGAAGGGATTTTGATTCTTACCATGCCGAGCATTCGTAAATTATTTGATATAAAAGTATATATTGACTGTGATAGCGATGAGCGATTGATCAGAAGATTAAAACGTGATATTGCAGATCGTGGCCGCAATCTCAATGAAGTATTAGAACGTTACCAAAACACATTAAAACCTATGCACCAACAATTTATAGAATCTACTAAATTATATGCAGATGTTATAATACCTACCAATCGCTTTAATTCTGTAGGTGTTAAAATCTTGCGCACTATTATTGATCAAAAGCTAGGATAATTTCTTAAATTTCCACTTATGGGATTGAAAAAATTAAAGACTAATCCGTGGTGGAAATTTTTTAGTAATAAATATACGATCATCACCATTTTTTTTGGCATCTGGATCTTATTTCTAGATGCTAGTGCTTGGGCCACCTCTCATAAAGCTATTGACGAACAACTTGCTGAAAAACAACATAATGCAGACTTCTACAAAAAAGGAATCTCACGTGATCAAGCAAGAATTGTTTCCTTACAAGACAGTCTCGGCATAGAGAAATTTGCTAGAGAACGCTACTTAATGAAGCGTGATAATGAAGACGTATTTATCATTCAACACCCAGATTCTGTAAAAACTGACGATAATGAATAAGGAACTTTTTAAAGATTTTGACACTGTTTCTGAAGCACAATGGAAACAAAAAATACAGTTTGACCTCAAAGGAGCTGAATATAATGATACGCTCTTAACAGCAACTCGCGAAGGAATCAATGTCAAGCCTTTTTACCACAGAGATAGCGCTCCAGAACTACATATTCCTAATCGCTCATCACAGACTAATGACTGGTACATTTCTCAACGTGTTTATGCAGGAAATGCAATTGCCGCAAACAAGAAAGCACTGGATATTCTCCATCGTGGTAGTGAAGGCATTATTTTCAATATTCCCAACAAGGAGGTCGATCCATTGGTATTATTAAAAAATCTTCCTAGAGTAGGTATTCAAATACACACACAGTTTTTTGACATGGATTATCTGAAATCTATTCATGAAATCGCACCACATGCTTACGTGCACGTAGACATTATACACCAGTTAGTTGCTGAAGGAAATTGGTTTAAAAATAAAGATCAAGACTATAAAAATTTTGATTCTTTGATAACAGATTTTAATGGTTCCTTTTCAAACATAACGGTAAACACATCTACCTATCAACAGGCTGGAGCGACCATCACTCAGGAACTGGCTTATTTTACCGCTCATCTCAATGAATATTTAAATCACTTAAACAATGCTGAGAATTTGTCTGCCTTCAAGGAAAGCACCGACGCAGCAGTTCACAGGAAGCACAGTAGAAGTTCTAAAGCAGGAAAAAGAGTAAACATCGATACAGCCATAGGTAGCAATTACTTTTTTGAAATTGCAAAATACCGTGCATATCGCATTTTAACCAAAACACTTGGTGACGTCTACGCAATCGATTTAGGTTGTTATATTACGGCTACTCCTGGCCTACGCAATAAATCCTTGATGGATTATAACGTGAACTTATTGCGTACAACCACAGAATGTATGAGTGCCATTTTAGGCGGTGCAGATACCTTGTGCAACATTCCCTACGATACCTTTTTTAATAAAGAAAACGAATTTGGCGATAGGATTGCTCGCAACCAATTGATAATATTGAAGGATGAAGCTTACCTCAATAAAATAGGAAACGCCTCAGACGGCTCTTATTATATAGACACGATTACCAAGCAACTGGTAGAAAAATCGCTAGAAATATTTAAAGATATCGAGAAAACGGGAGGCTTTGTACAATCCCTTTTTGAAGGAACCATACAACGCAAAATCAAAGAAAGTGCTCGACAGGAACAAGAAGATTTCAACACTGGTAAAAGAGTTCTTATAGGAGCAAATAAGTATCCTAATGCTGCGCAACCCTTGCAAAAAGAATATGAAATCCTGCCTTTCGTAAAAGTGAATCCACGCAAGACGCTGGTACAACCTGTAGTTGCTAGGAGAATTACTGAAGAGCTGGAAAAAAACGAAATAAAGAAGTTGTGATGATCTTATTATCAAGTTGTATAAATCAACAAGATATCATCAACTCTACCCTTATGAAAATCGCTTTGATAAGTTATCTTGTAGGTGCGTCCAATTACTCAAAATTAGATTCTGAACGGATAATTTATATATGGGATGCAGAAATAACTGTATCAAATAAGAACGGAGAATCAGAATGCGATCCACCTATTAATTTTCAAATGAAAGGAATTCCAAACATCTTTAAGACAACCAAATTCGGTCCCTTGCAGGAGAATAGATTAATAGAAATTCAGAAGCCTGTGTTTGATACCTTATCGCATTCGGATCAAATAAGTCAAGAAAAACAAATTTTCCACGCTTTTTCTAGTCCACCAGCTATAAAAAACAAAGATCACAATTATAGGGAAGCAATAGCTCTTTACATGGAAAACCGATCTGTTGATCGCTTCCTGCTATCTTACTCAAAAAATCCTCCTGTAAAACTAGTACCAACCAGATCATAGTATTATGAAAAGAAAAGACATCACCCACATAAAACCCAATTACGATTTTCATAAAACACGACCACAAACCGCTACTTATGAAACTTCTGAAGGGATTTCAATTAAGAAAGAATACACAAAAGAAGATGTAGCAAAATTGGAACACCTTGGTTTTGTAGCTGGAATAGCTCCTAACTTACGTGGTCCCTACTCTACTATGTATGTGCGCAGGCCATGGACCGTGCGGCAGTACGCAGGTTTTTCTAGCGCTACGGAATCTAATGCCTTTTATAAGCGCAATCTCGCTGCTGGACAGAAAGGATTGTCTGTTGCTTTTGATCTCGCCACACATAGAGGTTATGACAGCGATCACGAACGTGTTGCAGGCGATGTGGGTAAAGCTGGTGTTGCTATTGATAGTGTGGAGGATATGAAAATTCTCTTTGAAGCGATACCCTTAGATAAAATGTCTGTTTCTATGACCATGAATGGCGCTGTGTTGCCTATTATGGCATTTTATATCGTAGCTGCCATGGAACAAGGAGTGGATCTTAAATCGTTAAGTGGTACGATACAGAACGATATTCTAAAAGAATTCATGGTGCGCAATACGTACATCTATCCGCCTACACCTAGTATGCAGATTATCTCAGATATTTTTGAATACACGAGTGAGCACATGCCTAAGTTCAACTCTATTTCTATATCTGGCTACCATATGTATGAAGCTGGCGCAACAAGCGATATAGAGTTAGCCTACACACTTGCCGACGGGTTGGAATATGTGCGTAAAGGTCTCGCAGCGGGAATGGATATTGACAGCTTTGCTCCTCGCCTATCTTTCTTCTGGGCCATAGGAATGAATCACTTTATGGAAATTGCCAAAATGCGTGCGGCACGTATGCTATGGGCAAAAATGATCAAACAGTTCCATCCTAAAAACGTAAAATCACTAGCGTTAAGAACTCATTGCCAGACTTCTGGATGGTCCCTTACGGAGCAAGATCCCTTTAACAATGTAGCGCGTACAACAATCGAGGCCTCTGCAGCAGCTTTTGGTGGAACTCAGAGTTTGCATACCAACGCGCTTGATGAAGCCATCGCTTTACCCACCGATTTTAGCGCCAGAATAGCAAGAAATACTCAGCTGTTCCTTCAAGAAGAGACTGGGATTACAAAAACAGTAGATCCTTGGGCTGGATCTTATTACGTAGAGTCACTTACCGATCAAATAACTGATAAAGCATGGGAGCTGATACAAGAAGTAGAAGAACTGGGCGGAATGACCAAAGCGATCGAAGCTGGAATTCCTAAAATGCGCATTGAAGAAGCTGCGGCAAAAAAACAAGCACGTATAGATTCTGGGATAGACACTATTGTAGGTGTGAATAAATACTTGAGTCCTGATGAAGACCATATTGATACTTTTGAAGTAGATAATGACGCGGTAAGAAACGAGCAAGTGGATCGTTTAAAAGAAATAAAAGCCACTAGAAATAAAGTAAATGTAAAAAAGGCTCTTCAAGCCTTAACGGATTGTGCCAAAAATAATCGCGGGAATTTACTTGAACTGGCAGTAACTGCTGCTCGAGAGCGAGCAACCTTAGGCGAGATATCTGATGCCCTAGAAGAAGTGTACGGTCGTTATCGAGCTACTATTAAAAGCGTACAAGGTGTGTATAAAAAAGAGATTATGAATGATCCCGCTTTCGCGAAAGCGCAACAACTAGCCGACCAATTCGCAAAAGTAGAAGGCCGTAGACCGAGAATTATGGTTGCAAAAATGGGACAAGATGGACACGATCGAGGTGCAAAAGTGATCGCTACTGGCTATGCAGACGTAGGATTTGACGTAGATATTGGACCCTTATTTCAAACACCTGCTGAGGCTGCCAAGCAAGCCGTAGAAAACGATGTGCACGTTTTAGGGGTGTCTTCACTTGCTGCAGGACACAAAACTCTTGTTCCCCAAGTTATGGAAGAGTTGAAAAAATATGGAAGAGAAGACATCATGATTGTAGTAGGTGGCGTGATACCACGTAAAGATTATCAATTTCTATTTGATGCTGGAGTGGCTGCTGTATTTGGTCCAGGAACAAAGATCAGTGAGGCTGCAATTGATATTTTAGGCTTGTTAATGCCTGAATAAGGACGAAGAAATGACGAAATAAAATAAAAATAAGTGCCATTTGAGCTTGTGCAACGCTTTTGTTAGACTCATTGTGTATCAGAAAAGATACTAATGATATCGCGTCCTTATCGTTTTGATTTATAGCATCTAGTACATTCAAAAAGCTCGCTTTATAACCCATGCATCCACATGTGATTTTTGAGCGGTAATGAAAACATTCCGTTTTTAATTTTTTTAGTCTGTATACTTACACATATCTAGGGTACTGTTTTAACTATAGCCGGGATTAAATAGTGTATCTAAATAAAAAACAGGCAATCCTACAAAAGCTACAAAACAAGCTAAATCAAACTACGCTTCTAACCTTAATCGATCTAGGCCTTAAAGTCGCTTTAATTTGAATTTTAAAAGTATAATTTGTAAAAAATACCTTAAATAAAACAGTTAATTGAATCGGTTATTTAAAAATAACACGAACTTAAAAGTCACTATAAATACCCATCTGCACCCCATAGGACCAGCTGCATACAATTAAACCCTTTCTCCACATAAAGCAAAAGCCTCAGGGGAATACTCGATTTCTAAAGGAGTTTCTAAAAACAGGATTGCCTTTATGTTTTGGAGATTCAAAGTCCATCAACCGCTCTAAAAAGAAAAATAGACTGGCAAAAAATAGACCTGTTGTATTCCTTATGAGTGATTAATTCAACAACATGCTACTCCTTATTTTTTTTCCTCTTAAAGATACCAGACCGATTTTAGTTGACCGCTGTATAAAACCTGTTTGGGACTAAAGACTGTTGTAAAGACATTTCCTACTACTCAAACGTTTTCGCTACTATCCCTTTTAATAATTGGTAAAATTCCAACCTTAAATTATTTTTGATGTATCAATATCCAAAAAATGAAAAATATTTACACTTTTTTACTTTTGTGTTTTACTATAATGATTTCACAAGCACAAGAAGTAAGCTTTGTTGCAAACAGAGGTACCAGCTTTGGCGGTCCCATAGGAAACAGTTCTATGAGTATTAGTCACGACGGGACGACTATTAGTATAAGCATTGATAGAGCTGGAGATTTTGGAGGAAATAATATGGTGATGTATATAGCTACTGGGGCAGCAGGGCGCACTACCATAGACGGAAATGTAAATGATGGAGCTGATGGTGGAAGACGAGCCATTTCAAATTTTGGATCTGCGCCAATGAACTTCCCGCCTGGTTTTGAAGCCACTCACGCCATAACTGGTGCTAACAATTTTGCAGGGTTGTTTAGTATTCCTGCTGCTGGACAAGTAGGTGATAATGATTTGGTCTTTTTGAGAGCAGTTGGAGATACAACAGCAAATCCGTTTGTATTAACTATAAATTGGTCTGATCTAGGCTTAAGTGATGGCGACTCGTTTAGTTTTGTAGTCTCTTATGGTGATCCTTTTGGAAATTCTGGCACAGCTATGTTTTCTTCAAATGAAGGTTACGGTGGTGGAATCACAAATAACGGTTCCAATTATGGAGCAGCTGCCATGACCTACACCACTTATTATAATTATCCTAATGGCGCTACATATGGAATAGCAACTAATGTAGATTTTTCACCGACTGATGCATGGAGTATGGATAACAGCTGGACAAATGGAAATCCGCCATCTTCTAAAGATGAAATCAGTATCAACCATCCTATAGTAATGGATGTAGATGTTACCGTAGATAATTCACTAACGGTTAACCCAGGTGCCACCGTAGCCATTGCTTCCAGTCAAGTTTTCTCCTTGAATGGCAATCTTAACGTTAACGCTTCTGGAGCGTTCAACTTTGAAAGTGATGCACTGGGAAGTGCGCAGTTCATCAATGGACCCACGGCGACTATTACCGGCGAGGTAGGCGTGTCCCGTTTTATACCTACAGGTTCTACCAGCCCCAGAAAAGCATTTAGGTTTGTAACTTCTTCAGTTACAACCACCACTAGCATTTATGAAAACTGGCAAACGAGCGGTCTTTCTGTTCTTGGTGTTGGAACTCATATTACTGGATCTACCAGTGGTGCAAATGGCTTTGACCCAACTGCATCTGGTAATAATTCATTATTTTACTATGACTTAGATCCTAGCGATGGAACCTATAAATGGCAAGCAATTTCCGATACTAATACGAATATTTTAACCGCGGGTCAACCTTTCAATATTTTTGTACGTGGTGATCGCAATTATGATTTTTCAACAGCACCTTCAATTCCTAACTCTGATGTTAAATTACCTGCCAAGGGTGCGTTAGTATTAGACACAACCATTAACTCTGGTTCACTTAACCCTAATCTTGAAGGATTCAGTTTTGTGGGAAATCCATATCAAGCTACCATCGACATGTCTACCGTGACAAAAAATAATATCAATCCCAACTTTGTTTATATCTGGAATTCAAATGCGGCCACTAGAGGTGCTTATGAAACCGTAAGCATGAGTGATACCTCTATGGATCAAAGGAAATATATCCAACCAGGTCAGTCGTTTTTTGTTTCTACCACAGCAGCAGGACCAGCAAGTTTAGACTTTAAGGCCACAGATAAAGCTGTAGGAGAAAATGCTCTTGGTCCTTTTTCAACCTCTCAAAATAGACCTGTGATAGATCTTTCTCTTTACAGAAATTTAAATGGCGCTCCTGTTATCTTTGACCGGCTAACTCTGTTTCTAGATGGGGACACTGTTTTAGACATAAACGACGCTATTAAACTTGAAAATATTGAAGTGAACCTTTCAAGAGAACTTAACGGCTCCTTTTTAAGTTTTGAAAATAGAGCAATGCCTGTAAACAATGAAAGCATTCCACTTGATTTAAAAAATATTTCAAGCTCTAATTATGACCTAGAGATTCATATTAATAATCTTCATACAGGTCTTGAAACTTATTTACACGATAGCTTTTTAAATAGCGATACATTACTTCTTCAAGGCCATAACTCTGTAGGACTAACTTTTGATTTAAACAACCCTTTGAGTACTGATGCCTCTCGCTTTGAACTGATATTTTTAAATAATGCTCTAAACACGACACAGATAGAAGAATTTACGTTTAAAATGTACCCCAATCCAACTAGTAATGGACAAGTGATTTTAAAAGGTGATTTTGCACAAGGCGATGCATCTGCTATATTTTTTAATGCCATAGGACAAATAGTTCTTAAGGTCGATGTAGCTTCAAATGAAGCTGCCATCGATGTACAAAGTTTAAGCGCTGGTATGTATCTTGTAAAGGTTATTTCTGAAAATAATACCACGACTAAAAAGTTAGTGATCAACTAATTTTGTGCTCCATTAGTTTTTTGTAAACCTTTGGTAATACTTGGTTTATTTGTCACACAAAGGCCATAAAAACAAGTATTTGTATGGCTAATGATTCATTATTCGACTATGTAAAATACATATTTAAAATCTTTTTTTTGACACTCCATTAATTATGAAGTGATTCCAACAGTGTTACTGTGATAATGCCGCTCTCTTTTATTTTGAAAGATTTATAATTGGCACACTTTCGCAAAAGCGAGATATGCCTATTTAATTCTCTTCTTTCATTACAAACTTGTTTTTTATATGTTGATGAATAAAGTACAAACATCACTACTTTACTATGCCCGAGTCGAAGCAACGAAATAGAGACTATAAAAAATATTTTAAAACAAGCTTTGAATGGTAGATTCCAATTAGTATGAAATGGCCAACAATCATAAAGAAATATGAATATACCCATTTTTGTTTCCCTTTAAATTGTGTAAAGGGTTTCCATAAGTAAGATAGTAAAAGATAAATCGTCTAAAGATATATGCTACAAGCCTTTTCATACATTACGATACTTCTTCTTATGAATACACCTACTCATACTCTTTTTGATTTTAACAAAGATTCAGACCTCTCTTTGTGGAATATTGTTGATGATAGGGTTATGGGTGGAATTTCTCAAAGTTTTTTTAAAATTACTGATGAAGGTCATGGGAAATTTTATGGGTATGTAACTACAGAAAGGAATGGAGGCTTTAGTTCTGTAGATTATGATTTTGACACAATAAAAGTAAGCCCTACAAGCAAAATAAAAATCAAGCTAAAAGGCGATGGAAAGACCTTTCAGTTTAGAGCAAAAGCTTTTGCATACGACAGACATAATTATATTAAAGAGTTTGATACTACCGGTGAATGGCAAACCGTTGAAATAGAGCTTTCTGAAATGGAGCCTTCTTGGAGAGGGAATACGTTGAAAATAGCTAATTTTGATAAAGATCAAATGACCCGCATCACCGTATTGATAGCAAACGGTGAAAAACAGAATTTTGAACTTCTAATTGATTCTATTGAGATTGTGAAATCATAATCTAAGGCTAAAGGCAACCTATCATTACCCCATCGTTAACTGACTCCTATTTTTTAATAATGACTTTATTGGAGTTTTATAATATGTTGCGTATCCCTCGATATAGGTGAAAGCAGCCTTTTTACAAATCTGAACAAAAAAGTGTTTCCCAAACACCTATCCTTCCTAAATTAATTATTTCTCCTTCGCTCTTTGCGCAATTTTCTAATTTCTCTCTTTTTGAGAAAATACAACCTGCGTTTTTCTTTAATACTCAAATCATCCCGGTTGCGGCTCTGTAATTCTTGGAGATCTTGGTTATCTGATTTCTTTAAGGCAACGTTATTATAATCTAATACACTTAAACGCACTCCTAAAGCAAGGTTGAAGTAGTTCCCATTATTAAATCTGTTGTCCAGTGCAGCAGCCGTATCTATATGGTAATTTACTACTTCATAACTAGGGCTGAAATAGAACGATACTCCAGAACTAAAGGTATATTCTAAACTTGTGGTAAAACGCAACACATAGCCCGTATCTCTAAATTTTCCACCTCCTTGAGAACTATTTTGTCTGTTCTTATTCTGACTATAGCCATAACCTAAGTCGGCAGTAATGTTCCAATCATCATGTAATGGATAGTCATAACCTACAAAAAGATAAGCATTGAACTTTGTAGCTCTAGAATACTCACCTGCTATAGACGTATTTTTTACACTCATAAAATCTTGAGAGAGCGCACCACCTGAATAAAAGTTTTTAGGCAGATAAAACTGCATGCGTATTCCAAATCCAGTTCCTCCATCTAATCCATTGCCTGCAAAATTATCTCCAGATGGAATCCCGCGTTGTAGATAAAGGTCGGTAAGAAATAAACGCTTGGGCAATTCTGAATGGAGTGCTGTTGTTTCTGACACTTCTTCTTGAGCAAGCGATATGCCAGCAACCATAAAGAGTAAGATGCCTAAAATTATTCTAGTAGGTAATCTCATAACGCTCTAAAGGACTGGTTATACTAAAAGTTCTTATGGATTCGTTTCCTGACGTATTTGTAAACACTACATCAATTACAGATGGATAAAATACGCTCAATGCAAAAGTCCTGTCATCGATGGTTCTATTAAAACGTCCAGATAAATTAGTATTGAAGAGGCATTCTTCATCCTGCGCCAGCATATCATTTCTATAAATCAGGTCACAATCTAAGGATTCAAAATCAAAGGTAACATTGTATTCCTCTGCAGTCCCTGAGGTGTTTAAAAAATCAATTTCTACTAGTGCCGTTTCTTTTAATATAGTTTCTGAAATGTGTAATAATAAATCATTATTTAATTCTTGTCTAGAAACGCTTATTTTATTAGCTATATAATTATCTGAATTAAAATTTATAAAAAAATCCCCATCTACAAGCATCATAAATTCTACTTCGCCATTTGTGTTGGTCATTCCTTTTCCAAGAAGAAAATCCTCATCAGATCGTGAAAACTTGGAAAATTCTTGTCCTATAATCAACCGATTTGTTCTAAAGGTGGTTGCATTTACTTTCATATTTGCAATAGGATTACCTGATACATCTACTACTCTGGTTTTAAAAAGTGCCCTGACATCATTTTCTAGCCTCGCTTCACAAGAGAAGAACAAAACTGGTAGGAATAGAAAAAATAATTTTTTCATTTTTTATAATATATAGTATAGATGCAAAAAGTTCATAAAGGTTGCTTCAAACGAAGAAGTATTATTCGGTAACTGGTGATCGCAGCAATACCAAGAACAAATAAACCCGACTATTTTTTAAACCATGAGTTCAACTAAAAATTCCCAAAGACAAAAGTCGTTGGGAATTTATTATTACAGGAGGATTTAATCGATCTGTACTCCTTATCAATAAAATAGTGCGTTTAAAAAATTAAGATTTGTGCATAAAAGCCTGTTTCCCCTCTAATTCCTCCTTAGTCTCTACAACATCATCGTCTGGAACACAACAATCTACAGGACATACTGCAGCACATTGTGGCTCATCATGGAACCCCACACATTCCGTACATTTATCAGCTACTATATAATAAAACTCGTCACTTACCGGTTCTTGCGTTTCATTAGAGTCTACTTCTTTACCGTTTGGTAACACCACGTTTCCGTCTAGATCTGTTCCATCAGCATAGCGCCAGTCGTCTGCCGCTTCGTAAATTGCTGTATTTGGACATTCAGGCTCGCACGCGCCACAATTAATACATTCGTCTGTTATGATGATTGCCATAGCTTTACTTTACTTTTGTGCAAAAATACGCACTAGTGAAGACAATGTCAATTAATACCTCGTTAAATGATCGTATTTCCGCTTTCGCGAAAGCGGGACTGCAATTACACTCCTATTTAGAAGGAACTTTGAAAACTAAAACAATGCACGGCGCCAGCTGGCAAGATCATATGGCACAAAGACTGGAGCTCGCTGAACGTAAAAACTCCTGGTTTACAAAAGACACGCTAGAATTCTCGATAAGACAATGGGCCGAAGCATTAACGGAGGAAAATTTAACCAACTGGACACAAACGTATCATTTGGAGCACATAAAAACAAAAACTGTTGCGGTTATAACGGCAGGTAATTTACCATTAGTAGGTTTTCACGATGTATTATCTGTAATCATCACAGGACATCATGCCCTAATTAAAAATTCTAGCAATGATGACGTTTTAACACCATTATTGCTAGAAATAGCCACCTCATTCTGTCCAGAATTAGCAGCATCATATTCCTATGCCGACGGCAAATTAGAAAATTATGATGCCGTTATCGCTACTGGAAGTAACAATACAGCTCGTTATTTTGAGCATTACTTCGGTATAAAACCTAATATTATACGCAAGAATCGCAATAGCGTTGCCGTCTTAACAGGAAATGAAACTTTAGAACAAATGGAAGCCTTAAGTAAGGATGTCTTTCTTTATTTTGGATTGGGATGTAGAAGTGTGAGTCATTTAAAGGTACCTCAAGGTTATAATTTTGATCTCTTCTTTAATGGAATGTTCTTGCAAAAAGAGCTCATAAAAAATGAGAAATATTTAAATAATTACGATTATAACAAAGCCGTTTATCTCATGAGTGATTTTGATTTACTGGATAATGAGTTTTTATTAATCAAAGAAGAAAATAACAGCTACTCCTCTCCTATCGCTAGTTTAGGCTACAGCTATTATTCTTCTATAGAAGATGTTGCAACAGAATTTGACCAAAATAACGATAAACTGCAATGCGTTGTCGTACAAGGAGAAGCGGCTACAACGATTGTAGAAAAATTAGGAGAAAAAACTGCGCCACAAATTGTAGCTTTTGGAACTACACAAACTCCTCGTTTACAAGACTATGCAGACGGAGTGGATGTGATTCAGTTTTTGTTGACATTATCTTAAGAACCTTATTGATTTGATAGCCTATTTTTACTCTTGATTTTGCATTTTTGTAATATAGAATTGGTCTTTTTTAGACTGCATACTTGAATTTCCTTTTATATATTGATCTAGACAAAAATCACATCTAGACCTGATGTTACTCTCTATTTTTAGAGAAAAATATCAACCCTTTAAAAATATTTGATAAAATAAATTTATATTAATTATTTAAAGCCGACAAACGATGCTTAAGCACAATTTTAGCGCAGGTCCATGTATACTGCCACAAGAAGTTTTTAAAAAAGCGGCAGCAGCTGTTCTTAATTTTAATGACCTCAGTATTTTAGAAATCTCTCATCGCAGTAAAGATTTTGTTGCGGTTATGGAAAAGGCACAGTCCCTTGCATTAGAACATTTAGGATTAACTGATAAAGGTTATAAAGCCCTTTTTTTAGGTGGTGGAGCAACGATGCAGTTCTTAATGGTTGCTTATAATCTTTTAGAGAAAAAAGCAGCTTATTTAAATACAGGTACTTGGTCTGACAAAGCCATTATAGAGGCAAAAATGTTTGGAGAAGTAGTTGAAGTTGCTTCCTCTAAAGCAGACAACTATAATCATATCCCAAAAGACTATGTAGTACCTAACGATGTGGATTACTTTCATATTCAAACAAATAACACCATTTTTGGAACGCAATTGCAGCATACACCAGACGTATCAGTTCCTCTTATATGTGACATGAGTAGTGATATTTTTTCAAGAAGACGCGACTTTGAAAAGTACGATTTAATTTATGCGGGTGCTCAAAAAAATATGGGCCCAGCTGGTGCTACTTTAATTGTAGTAAAAGAAGATATTTTAGGAAAAGTATCTAGACAAATCCCTTCTATGCTAAGTTACAAAGCACATATTTCTAAAGACTCTATGTTCAATACGCCACCCGTTTTTCCTATTTATGTAAGCATGCTTACTTTAGACTGGTTGAAAGAAAATGGCGGTATAGACGCAATAGAAAAATTAAATAATCAGAAAGCAACTCTTATTTATAATGAAATAGATCGCAATCCTCTATTCAAAGGATTTGTTACCGATAAAGAAGACCGTTCTAAAATGAATGCGACTTTTATGTTGAACGATGAAACGCATGCAACAGCTTTCGACTCTTTATGGAAAGAGGCTGGAATCAATGGTTTAAACGGACACAGATCTGTAGGTGGCTATCGAGCAAGTATGTATAACGCATTATCACTAGAAAGTGTTCAAGTGCTAGTTGATTCTATGAAAGAACTAGAGAAGAATGGCTAACAAATTGAAGTTAATAGGGGAATTTGAAATAAATGTTCGAGTAAAATAAAAATTCCTTCCCTTAAAAAAAGGCTAGTTAACTTATTTGCAGTTATAGCATAGAAATACACAACTTTTGTTTCATCACCCTTTAGGATTGGCAAACAGAAAACGATAAATATAAAACAGTAACAAAACGAATTAGACCTTAGGAAAAGACTTAAAAATCAAATAGCTAAAATCTATATTCCATATCCTTAAAAAAATGAAAATACTAGCAAACGACGGCGTTTCACAAAGTGGAATAGATAAATTAACAGCAGCTGGTCACGAAGTGATTACTACAAATGTAGCTCAGGAACAATTACAGGAATACATCAATAAAAATGAAGTAACGGTTCTTTTAGTACGATCTGCTACTACAGCTCGTAAAGAACTCATTGACAATTGTCCAAGTCTTAAAATCATTGGTCGTGGTGGTGTTGGAATGGATAATATCGATGTTGTTTATGCTCGTGAAAAAGGGCTCAAAGTCATCAATACACCAGCGGCTAGTAGCGCAAGTGTATCTGAGTTAGTCTTTGCACATCTGTATGGTGGCGTACGATTCTTATTTGATTCCAATCGCAACATGCCTTTAGAAGGAGAATCTAACTTTAAAGGATTGAAAAAACTGTATGCAAAAGGATCTGAATTACGTGGTAAAACAATAGGGATTATTGGAATAGGTCGCATAGGTCAAGAAGTAGCAAAAATAGCTGCTGGTGTAGGAATGAAGGTAATAGCACATGATAGTTTTGCCGAAAAAGCACCTACAGTTTCTTGGGATCTTTTTGATGGTCAAACCGTCAACGTAGAAATACCTCTAGTAAGTAAAGAAGAACTATTAAAAACAGCCGACTTCATTACCATTCACGTTCCCGCACAAAACGATTACGTGATAGGAACAGGTGAATTAGAAATGATGAAAAAAGGAGCTGCTATCGTAAATGCTGCTCGTGGTGGTGTTCTTGATGAAGTGGCTCTCGTAGAAGCATTAGAATCAGGACATATTTCTTTTGCTGCCTTAGATGTTTTTGAAAAAGAACCAGCTCCAGAAGTAGTCCTTCTTATGAACTCTAAGCTTTCCTTAAGCCCACACATAGGTGCTGCAACTAACGAAGCTCAAGATCGCATAGGAACAGAACTAGCTGATCAGATTATAGAGATCTTAGGATAAACAAATTATCCATTGTATTAAAAACCGCATTCTATCAAGAATGCGGTTTTTTTTTGATTCCATTAATACCTTGTCAACTATTCATAAAATACGTTGCGATATATGAAAATTCCTCTCCAAAAAATAAGGGTATCCCTAAGAAGGAAAAACCTAGTGAAACATTTAAATTACATACCTTTTAGAATTTGTATTCTCTTTTTTTTGAAAAATATTTTCTTCTTGTGAAAAAAATGTTCTCCTTATCAAAACTAACCTAACAAGAACTGTTCATGGAGTCGTTAGGATTGCGATAGAGAAATTCCGTTTCAAAATTATAAAGTAATTGTTAAGGAACGCCTTCCATAGCAAGGAAGATGGAATAACTATGTTGAAATTGCCTCTGGAATTACCGATTCCAATCGTAACTATTCGATAGATTTTGAGTTTAAAGAATTGGGACAATACGTTTTTGATACAGAGACAGAAATATCTTGGACCCAACGTTCTGATGTTGCTTTAGAATTCAGCTGTAACAGTTTCTGCATTAGTGGAAACTCAAACGATGCTGTGTTCCTTATTCAAGGAGCTACAACACTTGTAGATACCCTAAGATTGGATTTTGATATAGATGCAATTAGATTTTAAACAAAATTATATAGCCGTTAACTTTTGATTCCATTAACGCTATATTAGTTGTACATACAATAGATTTGTCTTCATGAAAACAATACTGCACCCATCAGAAACAAGAGGTCACGCCAACCATGGTTGGTTAGATAGTTATCATTCTTTTAGTTTTGCTGGATATCACAATTCAGACCGAATGAATTTTGGCGTATTGCGTGTACTAAATGATGATATCGTTTCTGACAGTATGGGTTTTGGGGCGCATCCACATCGTAATATGGAAATCATAAGTATTCCACTTTCTGGAGATTTAGAGCATAAGGACAGTACTGGAAGAACCACCATTATCAAAAATGGTGATATTCAAGTAATGAGTGCAGGAACTGGTATTACTCACAGTGAGAAAAATGCAAGCCAAAAAGAAGAAGTGAAGTTTCTTCAAATCTGGATCATCCCTAATCGACAAAACGTAGCGCCTCGTTATGATCAACTAACTCTTGATCCTGAAAATAGACACAATCAATTAAAACAAATACTTTCTCCTAACCCTGAAGATGCAGGTGTATGGGTTCATCAAGATGCGTGGTTTCATTTAGGAATTTTTGATGCCGATGTGAAAAGCTCGTATCAATTGAAGAAATCTGGTAATGGCGTTTATGCTTTTGTTTTGAGAGGTTCTTTTAAAATAGATGATCAGAAATTGAGCCATCGCGATGGATATGGAATTTGGGAAGTAGACTCCTTTGAATTAACCTCTCTATCTGAAGACTCAGAAATTTTATTGATGGAAGTTCCCATGGGATAAAACAGCTCAAAGAATACCCTCAGAATAATTAGTAAAATCTAAAAGATAGCAAATAACGAATTTAATGCCACAGCAAATAGCCTTTACTATCATGTAGAGGCGATTTTAAACTTCTTTAGAATAAACGCCCTAATGTGATCTGTCATCACTAATAACGACATAAAGCTATTAGAGCAAACTTAAAAGATGTTGCAGACACAAGGTTTTTGCTATATGGACTTGAACAGCTTTTAGCTGGTTCTAAATAAATAAACGTGTCAAAAAAGAACAATATTGCAAACCACTTAACGCATTTAAAGAAGAAGACTAATAAATTAAATTTATGCTTGCAGCAAAACATATTAAATTAAAATAAAGACTTTGTAGCGCACTGAATAAATATACGTTTGCGACGCTAGTATTTTATTATCAAGAATGATTTAAAGGGGGAACTGCTGCTCGATCGATCTTTATGACTTGCGACCTTGAAACTGAAATATTAAAATAATAGCGTAAAAAAACCGTACAGAAATTTTGCACGGTACTTGATATTATAAAATGCTTAAAATAAGCTTATGCCTCTTTTTCTTTGAGTTTGGCTTCTTTCTTTAGCTTTATTTTTTCTATCAATGAACCTGCTATCCAATAAGGAATGATAGCAGTTAAAAAAATCATTAACCAAAATCCTAAAGTAAGAATTCCTAAAAACGCCAAAAAGCCTAAGTATTGATCAAAATCGAACATTATTTCTCTTTAATTTATATGCAAAGATAAAGACTACAACTTAAAAATTCAACGCCTGAGATGCATTTATTAACAAAAACCTGTTTATAAAGCTGATTCTACTCTAAATAGTCCTTAATTCGTTCATGTTATATTTATAATCTCGCTTTCGCCCTGAGCTACCTGAGAGAAAATATAGCTGAATCCAATACCACCTCTACACTCTCCTGTTATAATTTACTTGATTTGAATGGTTAAACAAAGCACAGGTTTTATATTTGTATAAAATTCAATCACATGGAATATAGAATAGAAAAAGATACAATGGGAAATGTAGAGGTTCCTGCAGATAAACTTTGGGGTGCGCAAACACAGCGTTCTCGCATGAATTTTAAAATAGGAGCAGCTGGTAGCATGCCATTAGAAATTGTTTACGGTTTTGCTTATTTAAAGAAAGCTGCTGCGTATACCAATTGTGATCTAGGAGTTCTGGCTGAAGAAAAACGCGACTTGATTGCCCAAGTTTGTGATGAAATACTAGTAGGAAAGCACGATGATCAATTCCCATTAGTGATCTGGCAAACAGGCTCTGGCACGCAATCTAATATGAATGTGAATGAAGTGATTGCAAACCGTGCCCAGCAACTTGCTGGAAAAACAGTTGGGGAAGGCGAGAAAACTATACAACCTAACGATGACGTGAATAAATCACAGTCCTCTAATGATACATTTCCAACTGGAATGCACATCGCCTGTTATAAAAAGGTGGTAGAAAATACGATTCCAGGGATCAAGCAATTACGGAACACACTACACCACAAGTCCATTAAATTTTCTGATGTGGTAAAAATAGGTCGCACTCACTTGATGGATGCAACACCATTAACTTTAGGACAAGAATTTTCTGGTTATGTTTCACAACTCGACCACGGAATTATAGCTCTAGAAAATACACTTGCTCACTTAAGCGAGCTTGCTTTAGGTGGAACTGCTGTGGGGACTGGATTGAATACACCTCTTGGTTATGATGTAAAAGTAGCTGGATACATTGCACAATTTACAGAATTGCCGTTCATAACAGCCCCTAATAAGTTTGAAGCTTTAGCTGCACACGATGCTTTAGTAGAAACTCATGGCGCATTAAAGCAAGTAGCGGTATCCTTGAATAAAATCGCTCATGATATTAGAATGCTTGCTAGTGGTCCACGAAGTGGAATAGGTGAATTGATCATTCCTGCAAACGAGCCTGGAAGCTCGATCATGCCAGGAAAAGTAAATCCTACTCAAGCTGAAGCTATTACCATGGTTTGTGCTCGTGTCATAGGTAACGACACAACCGTTACTGTAGGTGGTATGCAAGGACACTTTGAGCTCAACGTTTTTAAACCGGTTATGGCCGCTGCAGTTCTAGAAAGTGCACAATTGATAGGAGATGCTTGTAGAAGTTTTGATGAGAATTGTGCTGTAGGAATTGAACCTAACAAGGCAACAATCAAATCCTTACTAGACAACTCCTTAATGCTAGTAACGGCCTTAAACACTAAGATAGGTTATTATAAAGCTGCCGAAATCGCCAACAAAGCACATGCAGAAGGAACGACTCTAAAAGAAGCCGCTCTAGCTCTAGAGTATGTCACGTCACAAGAATTTGACGAATGGGTGAAACCAGAAGATATGGTGGGTCATAGATAAGACTATGGGACCAGGTATTGGCAAGTATTACTACATCTACTCCAATCTCCAACAATAAATACATCCTTATAATTACAAGTACAAAGCCGCTTCAAATTGAAGCGGTTTTTTTGATTTATGCGCGCATCCTGCTCTGCTATCAAAACACAACTCTTATTTACTAAACTTCATTATCCAATTTAGATGTGCCGCACAAAGCGTTTTATCCACAATGAATTTAAAAGTTGTTTTATATTTTTAGGTACTTGATACTGGAGCTTTGAGTCAAAATTTGGTGCAAAACTCTGCAAGCTCTTTTGTTTTTGCTCCTCAGTATTCATTAAAAAGACCACCTAACAAAGTCTTCTACCAGGTTCTATAAGGCAATATCGCGACCATTCCGATAGTAATTGTTTTCCCCCGTGTGATGGAAGACTAAGCTAACCATAGAAACAACTTGATGAACATGGCAAATGCATAGACATTTAGAGTTATTGCAATAGAATTTACCACAGCAAACTATCTATAACGAGGTGATAACCTTTTAAAATCGAGTATTATAAAAACGATGGGGAATTGCACTACGCAGTAGAAAAAGAGCAGCATTTTACAAATACCAAAGATCCTATGAACTGGAATGGTGAACTTTTTATTGAAAAAGGGAGCATAAAACAATGATGTCCCATTTACATGGCAAAACAGAAGGTGATGATTGGAAACCAGAGTCCATTATAGAAATATAAAAAGAACGTATTTCTCAACCGGATAAAGCAGTAAAAAAATAGCACTTATTTACATAAGAAATACAGGTACCAACACTGACTTTTAAATCAACTCCATAAATATTGAACTTAATAAACTCTTAAAGTAGTGGACTAGGTATTTACTCTAAAAACAAAATACTCCCAATAACATCAGCTTTTGTATAGTCTTCATAGTTATGAATACCCTGGCTCTCCTTGGAACCTATAAAGTTTTCACGGCTGTTATCAACGTCGTCGTCACCATAACCTATGGAGAATCCTATGCGTATATTTTAAAAATTTATACCTGTTTGTTTTTAGATGAGTCTATGCTAAAGTTTTTATCGCAAAGCTGTAGGGCCTTTTACCAAACATGCTTATTATCATCTTATGATCTGGCAACTTAAATATAATGTTCTAAGAAAATAATGTTTTATGTACTTAAAAAAGTGGCTGTGCCTTAAGTATTGAGTAAGAATCTAATGTTGAAGTAACATTTTGGTTCTTTACATTTTTAGTTCATCAGCCGGACATAAAGAAGGCTATAATAATCATTGATCCTTCACATATTAACAAGCTGTTAACCTTCTTTAAAATCATTTTTTTTATCAAGGTAAAATATAATAAGCCATAACCAGATCATGATATTATTTGTTAATTTGGACCTCCATATGCAAACTTCCATACATTACTTTTTACATTTTGGTTTTCCTTTACTTATCGCCGTAATTTTCTTTAGAAAAGATTGGAAGATAGCTTATTTCCTATTCGTTGCCACCATGCTTATAGATCTGGACCATTTGCTGGCAACGCCAGTTTTTGAAATGAACAGATGCAGTATTAACTACCATCCTTTACATACTTACTATGCGATGCTGGTCTATCTGTTATTGCTATTCTTCCCTAAACCATTTCGCATTATAGGAATAGGCTTGCTTTTTCATATGCTGACTGATTTTATAGACTGTTTATTGATGTAAATAAATTTTACTAGTTGATTTGAGTCTTCTCCGGCTATCCATGTTCTACATATAATTACCATCTTTTGGATAGTTAATAAAAGAAGGTTCCTTTATGTATTGTTGACCGTTTCGCTTTCGCGAAAGAGAGAAATCATCAAACCCCTTCATTAATAATAGGGTTCCAGGAATTATAAAACGAACTGTATTTTAAAAACATCTTTAATGCTCCACTTTTTGATGTTAAATTAAAATATTTAAGAACATATAAGCAGCAAATCATTTATAAATCTATTGAACAGCAATATTTGATCAAAAAAGAAGCTAAATTTAAGGAACCATTTAAGTAATGCTAGTCGCTAGATAGCGTCCATCTTAGCTATCAAATGACTTAGACATAAAATAAACAGAGAGAATACTGAAAAAACTACACATCTTATAAAAAAATGCAACACTTTTTTTATAAAAAATTAAAATAAGTAAGTAGGAATCAAAATATTTTATCCCTCTATTTTATGTAACTTGAAAGAACGTTGGAGCAGTATTTTAATTATGGTCATTTTAACCTAACAGAAGCCATTAAAATTGCATTATAGACTATTTTATATTCTCTTAAGTGTAAAACAAAAATCTGAAAATTATTTAGATATTTATTCTATAATTGATAACGGCACACAAAGACTACAATAAGATTTTTCATTGTCCTCATCGATAACAGAAAGAACTTTAGTATTTCTTATCTGCCTAATACAAAAATAGGATAACTTACACAAAAACCGAATCCTACATATCCATCAAGATCTTAATTTAATAATTAATACAAAATTCATTCTTCTATAAAATTATGTGTTTCTGTTAAAATTATAGATAATAAACAATAGCAACAATACCGAAAACCAGAAATATTTGCGGTATGAACAGTTTTTTAATTAACAGAAACTTTTATTAAACTAGCTAGTTTTTGCTCTTTCTCACTCAAAAAAGAGCTTGGTTTCATATCAAAACCATTCATCGGAAGTAAGTTGTATACCATCGATATTCAATTTACATCAAACGAAAAATTTAAAAAAACTTGACATTGTAGCATACATTTATGTTGTAAATAAAGAATGTCATGAACAGAATACTATTATCAATAGCTATCATCTCGAGTAGTTTTAACTTACTCGCTCAAAATTCACAGCTATCGACAGACCCTGATCTAGGCTCGGTAGCTAATTTTATTTTATTCACTGGAGCGGGAGCTGTGGCTAATACTGGAACCTCAACAATAACAGGTGATGTTGGATCACAAGCAGGAGCAATAGCTGGTTTTGGAGCTCCATCAATTTTAAACGGATCTATAGAAAATGTCAATGCAATTACTGTACAAGCAACTATTGACTTAACGGCCGCATGCGTTCATCTTCAAAATATACCCGCAACCGTAACAACGCACAGCACAATTTATGGAACTACAGCTGGAGAAACTATTTATCCTGGGGTTTATACCGCTGGCGCAGCTTCATCCATCATTGGCACTCTTATATTAGATGCCCAAGGCGATCCTGATGCTTTGTTTATTTTTAAAATAGGCGGAGCTCTTTCTTCGGTAGCTGGCTCAGAAATTATTTTAACTAACGGTGCCTCGTCTGACAATGTTTTTTGGATTGCTATAGGTGCAGTTGGTTTAGGTGCAAATACGATCATGAAAGGGACATTTATAGGCTACCCAGGTGCTGTTTCATTGGGTGCTGGCAGTATTCTAGATGGAAGGCTATATGCCACTGCTGGAGCTATAGCCATTAGTTCATCAATGGTGACAATTCCATCCTATAACATTCCGTTTGATTGTGTTTCTAGTGCTTATTTATTTCAAAACAACGATGTATATGCATTAAACATAGCATCGGGAACTTCTTATGAAATTGCGACAGATATTACCGCTGGAACTATAAATGCAACTGGATATAATCCAACAGACGGATATATTTGGGGATCTTTAGACACACCAGAAAAAACAATTGTACGAATTGGAGCAAATTTTAATACCATAAATTACCTTATCAATGAATTGCCAAGCAATACAAGCTATGTAGGAGATGTAAATACAAACGGTATGTATTATTTAAAAGGTGACGGCACAACATTTTATAGAATAGACGTTGATCCTAATTCCCTAAATTATACGCAACATCAGTCAACAGATAGTCTATCTCAAAACTTAAATATTAATGATTGGGCTTTTAATAATCTTGATGGAAATTTATACTCAGTAGAAAAAAACTCCAATATTTTATATCGCATTGACCCAGCAACTGGAACCGTGCTAGCCATAGGGGAAATACCAGTCTTATCAGGATTTACTTATACATATGACGCCGTATATTTTGATACAGATGGACGTTTTTATATCGCTGCAAGTGAAACAGGCACCCTATATGCAGTTCAAGGTGTTCAAAACTTAACGATAAACAGTGCTATAGATGCAACTGTATTTTCTTTTGGCCCTTCAAGCTCTAATAGCGATGGCGCTCGCTGCCCAACAGCAGCAGTGACGCAAGAAATTTGTGATAATGGCATTGATGATGACGGAGACGGACTGATAGATTGTGACGACCCTTCCTGTTCAAGCTTTATTGATTGTGTGGTTTCTGAACCAGAAACAACAGGAAGTATTGATGGTGGCTTAGAAAGTAATAGCAGGCTGTCAGAACAAATCAATAAGCGTAATTTTAACCGTGCAAAAACCAGTTTTGTATTTGATAGAAAGTCTGCACAAAGAATTTCTAAAAAAGGAAGTTATTTACAACATAGCATCTTTTCTAGTTTTACTCTGGAAGACTTCATTCCATTAGATATTATTAATGAAAATGAGGTCATTAACGCATCTCCTTCAGACCTAGTTAGCATTACAAATGCAACTGAAATCTATGGCGTAGATTACTTAAAAAATGATGTCCCTGTAGCTTCTGTTTTAGTAATCAAAACAGAGAATGGCGTTTATGAGCATACCAAATACATTTGTGACCGTCTGTTAGGGGCCGAATTAATGTCCGTAAATACGATGGAAATCAACGGTCAATCCTTCATTAAATCTATTATTAAAAATTCTGATGGAACGCAGGAATTTGTGTTAAGCTTATCTGCTAAAATAATAAACAACGATACCAACTTTGCCATTGAAAGCCACTGGAACCTTGATCAATACGAGCAAGATGTTACCTTTTATAACTTCCAAATTTGGACAAATACAATTGATGATTTATTATTATTAAGTCAGGAGGTCTTAAACTTACTAGAAGCGCAAAAGTCAATTTCGTCCTATAACACCTCAAGACCTCCAACGGTATTTGTCAGAAAAGGTAAGTACCTAAATGGTGCTTTAGATGTAGACATTATCAATGTAAATGCCACAGAAACGATCAACTTTGATGCTAACTTTAGAACTACAGAAACAAGTGATTTTGACCATATGAATACTACGGTAAACTTGTTGGAAGAGTACCGTACCAACCTGCAGTTAGAAACCGGAAACTTATTTGATATCGGTTTTAGAATTGGGGATGGCATCGCAACACCAGATGATTTATTTTTATCTGATGGGCCTTGGGGAATTGATTATTCACAAGAAGGAACAAGGGTAAATACATATATAATTTTACCCAACGAGTTTACCTATGACGTAACTGATTTTCCTATAGAACGCAATGTAGTTTTAAAAGCAACAACCAATAGCTATATAGCAGCTTACAGAGCTCTTACGCCTAGATTCAAAGCAGTAGACTTAAAGGAATATAATAGCTTGGAATTTAGTGCACATGGAACAGGAATATTAGAAATTACTTTTGTTAAAGCAAGTATTTCTACCTGGGAAGAACAATACAAAAGCACAATTACTCTAAATAATACATCACAAGACTATATGCTACCCATATCAAGTTTTAAAGCAAATAATGGAATCCCTTTAGAATTGACTGATGTAGTTACTATTGTATTTACGATGACAAGCCTAAATGGTGCAACAACTACAAAAGAATTAACCCTAGAAAACCTGCGCTTGACACAAAACCTATCTCCATTAGAAGATATAGTTCAAGAGAACACAGCGCTTTTTGCATCCACAAACCCATTAACAACATCTACCACCATACTATTTACGACAGCCCAAACAGAAACAGTACAATTTGTAGTTTACGACCTTTTGGGGAAAATAGTATATCAAATAGAACATGTTTCCATTCCTGGCCAAAATGAAATACCTCTAAAAAGAAACCACATAAGCGCAGGTATCTATATCTGTAAAATTATAAGTAAACAGACCCCTTTCAATACTCTAAAGCTAATAGTCCAGTAATTCTAGTGTACCTTTATGATAGTTGATAAATGAGGTTACCCCATGACTTATTGATATCTATCAATAGCCTCAAAGATTATCTGCAAATTATTTAATTGCCGCATACCAAACTCTATTCTATTTGAGAAATATATAAATCAGTTAGAAAAATGATTATTACAAGGATAAAACTAATTTAAAAACAGTACTAATTATGGAACATAGAACAAGATGTAGCAAGTTACTTAATGCACGAATAAAAGGACTTTTGAAGTTGCTTTTAAAAAAAAATAAAAGCAAATTAGAAGATTAATGCCGGCAATTAAGATATGGTTTTTAAGAAAAAAAAGAATCTATTTGCACTATTTTTCTAAAAGAGAAAAGAATGGGAATAAAACAAATTTCTCCTGAGAATTAAAAGAGGAGGTAGTTTATTGGTCTAAAAAGGGTTAAATAGAAATTACGTTTGGTCTGAATCTCAAATAAGAGATATAAATGAGATAGAATTTCATCTGTAACCTTTTAGTAAAAATAAAAGAATCCTTTTAAATATTTAAGACGCTACAAACCATACTTTTAAACAGTATTTATTCGGGTGCCCATCAGAAGCTCCTTACTCCCATTTTTATATGTTTGACCTCTGATTTTTAATTATTCAAAGAGTGCCTTAGATGTAAAATAAGGATATTTAAAACTAGGATGTATAAAATGAATGAATCCTATGGCAGTGATATTTTTATCGTGCGACAGCACCTTTGTTTTTAATTGATAATTTTAAAACAGCTGACTTTTAAAACCTATTATCAGCGATCTGATTGATATTAATATGTGCATTTTTATACTATTAGGGTAATGATTCATATCTCCTACAGAGTGGCTTTTCACAAATTGTTACCTTATTATTCATTTTTAAGTGAAGCAAAACCATACAGAGCGATGTAATCTAGAAGAATGGTTTATTATAAATTCTAAGGCACTCTCTAAATAATTATACCTATGCAACCTCCCCATAAACAGATGTACCTAGTAAATTTATAGGTGTTGAACATATTATCATAGGAGTTTAAGAGTTCATGATAGTGACTAATAGGTTTAGAATTACTTGTATGAACCTATACTTACATTCCGCTATAAAGATGGTTCACTACATCTGCCCTTACTGTATTAAATTAGTTATAACCTGAGACTATTTAAAGCTTATATCAAGTGTTTCTAGAACCTTTTTTTTAGTGTTATCGCTTTTGTCAAAACGTTGACTGCCCATTCATCCTCCCTATTCTATAAATGACAAGTGGCTTCTAATCATATGGAAATAAGCGTTAATTCTTTTGTTTTATCATTCTTTCTGTTTATTAATAACAAGCGATTGTTATGTCAATCAGTTAAAATTATTTAATTTGGTTTGTGGATATTTCAAACACCTCAGGAAACCCAGTTGTAATAAGGTACGTTATAAGTGATAAGTGCCATTCCTATGCAACAAATTCACTCCTGTGGTAAAGTAAGGTGGATAGGTGCACCTAAAACATGAAAAGCATCTATAAAACTGATAAAAAAGGATACGGATATCACAAATGTTAATGTTCATCTCCAACTTGTCACCGACAAGTTGTCGCATAAATAAGCTATAGAGAAATTAAAATTGTTAGATTATGAAATTATATCACAATTTTAATAATTAAATTTTATTAATTCATAAAAGTACTAAACATATCATAATTCTTTAAATTAAAAAGTCATTTTGGTACTTCTGTATAATACTTGCACTCTACAGTACTCAAATCATATTGATAATCAATACCTTATAAAATGAAAGTATTAGTAATTGGCGCAGGGAATATGGGTTTAACTTATTCTGAAGGGATGGCAAGCTCGCCGCTGCTATCTAGACAGAAGCTTAGGATCTATGATACCGATCCTAATAAAATTAAAACACTAAATGAAGATGGAAGGTTTAATGTTTTCAGCAAACTAGAAGATTGTCTACCAAAATCAGACCTGGTTTTTATTGCCGTGAAACCGTATCACTGTGATGATTTATTCACTGAAATGAAAACAATGATCAACAAGGAGCAATTATTTGTTTCCTTAATGGCTGGAGTCACTATTGAATCTATACAAGAGCAATTAGATACTAAAAAAGTAATTAGAACAATGCCTAATTTACCTGCGCAAGTTGGTAAAGGCGTTACTTCTTATACTGAATCTAAAGAAGTTTCTGCAATAGAATTAATCATGGTGAGGAATTTATTAGATACTACTGGAACCTCTATACATGTTGAAAATGAAATGTACATAGATGCCTCTACTGGAATTTCTGGTAGTGGACCGGCTTATGTATTTTATTTTATGCAATCGATGCTAGAAGCTGCACTTAAAATGGGCTTTTCAGAGAACGACTCTAAGGTTTTAGTGAGCAATACATTTGAAGGTGCCATCGAATTGTTCAAACAAAATAGTTTCTCTCCGCAATCTTGGATTGATAAGGTAGCTTCCAAAGGAGGAACTACACAGGCTGCGATTGATTCCATGGAAGACAATAATGTAAACGAGCTTATAAAAGATGCCGCTTATGCAGCATTTGATAGAGCAGTAGAACTAGGAAAAAAATAATATGGACCCCAAACGAGTAGTAGTAAAGGTTGGTACGAATGTTTTAACCAACAGAGATAATAGGATTTTAGGTCCTGTCATTAAAGAACTGGTGCGACAGATTTCAGTTTTATACGAGCGTAACATAATGGTTATACTAGTATCGTCAGGAGCTGCTATCGCAGGCAAAGAGGTTCTTGGAGAGACTAAAATAAAGGATCCATCCATTAGAAGACAAGTTTATTCAGCAATAGGCCAGCCTAGAATGATGCGTCATTACTATAGTATTTTTCATGACTATGGCATGCGATGCGCGCAAGTGCTAGCCACAAAAAGAGATTTTGATATAGGAAAACACAGACAAAATATGATCAATTGTTATGAGGGTTTATTATCTGAAGGCGTGGTTCCAATAGCCAATGAAGATGATGCTGTTTCTTTAACGATGTCCATGTTTTCAGATAATGATGAGTTAGCAAGTTTAGTTGCGGAATTATTAGACGCAGACCGATTGATTATTTTATCTGATACGGATGGTTTATACACAGGACATCCAGATGATGAGGACTCCAAAATTATAAATGAAGTAACAGCCGATCAAGATGTTGAGCAATATGTCAAAGCTTCTAATAAAAAAGAAGGTGAAGGTCGAGGTGGAATGGGATCAAAATTGAAAATTGCTAAAAGTGCTGCTAAAAAAAATATTCCTACTTACATTGCAAATGGCAAACGAGCTAATGTCATTGTGGATATCGTTGACGATAAAGAAGTTGGAACAAAATTTATACATTAAAAATCAAAATAAATATGAAATTATTAAGTTCAGAAACAAAAAATAAGGTTCTTGATTCAATGATCTCTATTATTGATAGAGAACGTAAAACCATTTTAGAGGCTAATAAAAAAGACCTAGAGGCATTTAACAAAGAGGATCAAGCTCTTTATGATAGACTTGTGGTGAATGATACCAAAATTGATGGAATGATTAAGGCCATTGAAGAAGTGAAAAATCAAGAAGATCCAGTAGATCAAGATATATCTGACATAACTTTAGATAGTGGTTTAAAAATCACCAATAAAACGGCCCCTTTTGGTACCATTATGATTATTTACGAGTCTAGACCAGATGTAACTATAGAAGCTGCCGTTTTAGCCTTTAAAGCAAATAATAAAATATTATTAAAAGGAGGAAAAGAAGCTTTGAATAGTAACATAGCTTTAGAAAAATGTTGGCATGAAGCTTTAGAAAAAAATACACTTTCTAAAGAATGGATACAACTGCTTCATTTAAAACGTGAAGAAACTCAAGAGTTCCTTAAAAACCCACCAGAAAAGATAGACCTTATCGTACCCAGAGGTGGAGAGCGTTTGATCAAGTTTGTAAAAGACAATGCGAGTTGTGCCGTTTTAATAAGTGGACGCGGAAATAACTTTTTATATGTCGCCGAAGATGCGGACTGGGAAAAAACAGTAAAAGTTATTATTAACGCAAAGACTGATAAAATATCTGGTTGTAATGCCTTAGACAAAGTATTAATCGATAAACGCCTTCCAGATTACAAAAATAAACTAAAGGAGCTTCAAGCCATACTGACTCAATTGAACGTAGAATTAGTGGTTGATTACAAAGTTGGAAAAATTCTAACTAAGGAGGAAGTTATAAAAACACAGGACATTTGGTTTGAAGAGTTTTTAGCAATGAAACTATTAATTGCAGAAATAAGTAGTGAAGACGCTGCTATTGATATGATTAATAAATTTTCAGGAGGTCACTCAGCCGTTATACTTACAGAAAATAAAGCTCTTGCTAAACAATTTATGCAACAAGTAGATAATGCAGCGGTGTATCATAACGCGTCTACAAGATTTACAGATGGTGGTCAAATGGGAGTTGGGGCAGAACTAGCTATTAGCACAGATAAATTGCATCATAGAGGTCCTTTAGGATTGAAACAATTAGTAACCAATAAATATTATGTCTATGGTGATGGACATGTAAGAGTCTAATTTTTGAAGTTCATAAAACCTAGTACATAATCTCTGTTTGAACCAGTTTACGAGCCGTGTTTTTAATCCAGTATAAAAAGCTATCTCCATTGAGATGGCTTTTTTTAGTTGTCTTAAAACAAGTTGAATTCTATTTAATGATCCTGAAGAAGTATATAGAGTCATTAAAATTTCTATTATAAAATAAAGGAACTATTAAAAGGTTAAAAATAAATTGAGATACAAAACTGCTAGGAAAGTTCTAACCAAGAATAAAAACAATTTAGTTCCTTTACCAATTCAAAAACAGCTCATTAGAACTGTAAATGGAAGGTTAATTAAATAAGAACCTTATAAAATCTAGCACACTTTAACTAAATATCTTACCTTTTACCTAACAGCCCTAGGTATTTTTACTCACGCACGACATTTTCATTTTAAATACCTACGTCAAAGTAAAAAATTTACCGTGTTTTATTTTTCCCTTTTGATTTATTTGAATAGCTGTAAATCAAATGGAAATAAACCCTCAAGAATCAGTGATTCATCAGGTAATAATTGTAGAAAAGCTGCAAATAAGAAAGAAGAGTTGATCTATAAAAACGAGATCGATACACCCATTTAGTTTCTTATTCATGGGATGCAATCGCATAGAACAAGGAGATCAATCGAATGCAAACCCTTCCACAGCAAATACATATGTATTAAAACGCTTTTTAAAAGAAATTATTGAGAAAAAGAACAACCAGAATTATTTTTCTTTTCAACAGATTTGGTACTAGCTCAAAGCATGCTACCCCATCTCGATGATCAATTAAACGCGTGGAAATCCATTTATAAAAACACTTCTCTTACTTATTCAAAAATAGAAATAGTCGCGATATCTGGCAATCACGAAATGTTATATTCTAAAGAAGTACAACCTCATGACTGAAAAGAATTTCCATTAAAAAGCAGCACTGATATTTGGCTCAAATACAAGAAAACCTATATGCCAAGATCGTTCTATTGCTTCTGATTCAACAAATTAGATTAGCGTTTGAGCTTTTCTTTTACTCGTTATAACGTAGGTTTTGTAGTGATGAATCCAGACACCTACAATCCAAATAAATTAGAAGGACAAAATCCTGTAAGATGCATCATAGTCAAGTAAACGCATTCAAAGTAAATCCTAAAGTAGAACATATTTTTGTACTCACACATCGTCCTTATTACGTAAATGGGATAACCAGAAAGAGCCATGATGGCTCAGCTCAAGGAGTAGATATATGACCTGCTTTTGAAGAAAATTCCAATACATTTTAAATTTTTTATAACGGATATGACTGATACGTGGCTAGCAAAAATATTATTTCTACGATAAGTACAGGTGTTTATTCCGCTTTCGCGAAAGCGGAAAACAGATTCATATCATCTTAAAATAAAAAGTTCTTCTTATAGATTAAAACTTTAATGAAATTATATAATAATAGTGTCAATGGAAACGACAATGAATACAGGACAAATTGTTACCACAGCTGTTTTCATGAATGGTACCAGAATCCCAAATGAGATAGGTGCTGCATGTATAGGTGTAGAAGAAGAGTTCCATCATATTTCTCAAACACAAGAATGCATTCTTCCCTTTTGAAGTTTTTGAAATAAAAGCCTTCTTTTACACTGGATAATTTCAAAACACTAAAGTCTAAAATATTTAAAGGAAAACAAGTTTTATAAAAAATGTCTTGAAATTGTCCATACAGAAAAGAAAAAACACAGGAGAATTAGAGAATCAGGTCCTGTAAATTAAAAATTACTGGAACGAAAAAGCAATAACGTACAAAGGCATCGATAACTCACTTATACTTTTCAAGAGGTTTGTTTATATTTACGAAGACGTACAAATTGACACCTATGATCGTGCCCTTATCTGAGATAAATTGATTTTTAATAGCACTATATTTCACATACAAAACGATAAAGCCCTCTTAACAAAATACCTATGAAACAAAATCATTTTCTTTATGTGTTGCTGCTTTTGCTTGCTTCTTGCCATTATTCAAAAGATACCATAGAAAAAGAACGTTGGGAGCAACATGCTGCAAACACTGAAATTATAAGAGATGACTTTGGTGTGCCCCATATTTATGGTAAAACAGATGCTGATGCAGTCTTTGGCTTGTTATATGCACAATGCGAAGACGATTTTAATCGGGTAGAACGCAATTATATTTGGGCCATAGGAAGACTTGCTGAAGTAGAAGGAGAAGCGTCCTTATACAGCGATCTACGCGTCCATCTTTATATGACAAAAGAAGAGGCAATTGAAAACTACAACAGCAGTCCTAAATGGTTACAAGAGCTTTGTATCGCATTTGCAGATGGGATCAACTATTATCTTGAAACTCATCCTGAAGTAACACCAAAACTCTTGACACATTTTGAGCCTTGGATGCCCATGTATTTTAGTGAAGGTTCTATTGGTGGCGATATTGAAAGAGTTTCTACTAGAAAAATAAAAGATTTTTATCAAAAAGACACTGATCATACAGTCGCTGTAAATGATGGTTTGATAAGGTTAAAAGATGATGAACCAAGAGGATCCAACGGATTTGCTATTTCAGGTGACTTGACCAAATCTGGTAATGCAATGCTGCTTATCAATCCGCATACGTCTTTCTTTTTTAGAGGTGAGGTTCACGTCGTTAGCGAGGAAGGACTCAATGCCTATGGAGCAGTAACTTGGGGACAATTTTTCGTCTATCAAGGATTTAATGAAAAAACCGGGTGGATGCATACCTCTACTGGAACAGATATTATTGATGAATTTGAAGAAACCATCGTTAAAAAAGATGGCAAAATATCCTATAGATACGGTAAGCTTTTACGTCCTATTGATTCTATGAAAGTCACTTTGAATTATAAAGATACAGATGGTGTAAAAGACAAAACATTTATGATGTATCGTTCACATCACGGCCCTATAACACATGCTAATGACGATAAATGGGTAGCTACTGCTTTAATGTGGAGTCCCATAAAAGCACTGGAACAATCCTTTACTAGAACCAAAAAATCCAATCATGACGAGTTTTATAAAATGATGGATATTCGAACCAACTCTTCTAATAATACGGTTTACGCAGATGCTGATGGTACGATTGCCTATTACCATGGGAATTTTATTCCTAAAAGAAATGAAAAATTTGATTACACAAAACCTGTTGACGGCAGTAACCCAGAAACAGATTGGGGTGGACTTCATGAATTAGAAGATAATATCATCCTGAAAAATCCAGCAAACGGTTGGATACAAAATTGCAATTCAACACCATTTACTAGCGCGGCAGAAAACAGCCCTAAAAAAGAGGACTATCCTGTATATATGAGTTCTTATCCAGAAAACTTTAGAGGCATACACGCTATTCCTCTATTAGAAAAAGCAGAAAATTTGACGTTGGATACCTTAATTGAATTGGCTTACGACACATATCTACCAGGTGCAGATATGTTAATTAATGGATTATTAGATGCTTCAAAATCTTCTTCAGTGGATACACCAGAAGCTAGAGAAGCCATAAAACTTTTAAAGACTTGGGACTTCAGAGTATCTGCAACATCTGTAGAGATGACACTAGCGCAATTTTATATAAATGCCTACTATCGATCTGGTAAAATTCCAACAATGACTGGAAATAAACGGATGACGCGATCAGGCAGATTTGATTATATGAGCAACAAATCCAGACCAGAAGAGCGATTAGAAGTCTTTCAAGCAGCCATAGAAAAATTAACGGAAGATTTTGGATCTTGGGAAACGCCTTGGGGTGAATTTAATCGGTACCAAAGAAACGATGGCAGCATTGTTCAAGAATTTGATGACTTAAAACCGAGTCTTCCAGTAGGTATGGCTTCAGGATCTTGGGGCGCTTTGGCTTCTTTTGGTACGCGCTTTGGAACAGATACAAAACGTCAATATGGAACCTCTGGAAATAGCTTTGTTGCTGTTGTAGAATTTGGTGATAAAGTAAGAGCAAAGTCATTGTTAGCTGGCGGACAAAGCAGTGATAGTGAATCGCCTCACTTTGATGATCAAGCACAGCCGTATGCTGATGGAAAATTTAAAGAGGTAGCTTTTTATAAGGAAGATGTGGAGAAACGTGGAGGAAAAACCTACCATCCCGGTGAAAAAAAATAGAATACTTTTGTAGGATATGGAAGAAATAGTAAAAAACATCGATATTGAAAAAGGATTTGAATTAGTCCTTGAGTATGGAATCCCTTTGATAAAAGCCTTACTTATTTACGTTGTAGGTAGATGGCTCATCAAAAAGATTTTAAAACTAACTCAAAAATTAATGCTCGTTAACGAGTACGACACCACTCTCGAGAAGTTTCTTTTAAATCTGATCAAATGGGGCTTATGGATTTTATTAACAGTATCTATAGTAGGTACCCTAGGGGTGCAAACCACTAGCTTTGCAGCATTGATAGGGGCCGCTGGGCTTGCGATAGGACTCGCGTTACAAGGATCTTTATCTAATTTTGCTGGTGGCGTACTTCTACTTCTTTTCAAACCATTCAAAATAGGGGATACTATAGAAGCACAAGGAATTATAGGGACAATCAAAGAGATAGACCTTTTACAAACTAAAGTAATTACAGGACAACGCAAGCTCGCAATTATTCCCAATGGACCTCTTCTTAACGGTACTATTATCAATTTCAATGCCGAAGGGATTTTAAGATGCGATACTGTAATAGGTGTTAGTTACGATGCAGATATTTCTAAAACACTGGAAGCACTTACTAAACTTTGTACCGATCATCCTTTAGTACTTCAAGAGCCCGCGCCTTTAGTTCAAGTCTCCGAAAATGCAAACAGTTCTATAAACATTTTGGTAAGGCCTTACACCTTAACAGCTGATGTATGGACTGTTAACTTTTATTTACAACAAAACTTTAAACCTACTCTAGACGCTATAGGTGTAGAAATCCCTTATCCGCATCAGGTAGAAATACAAAAAAAAGGATAAGATGATAAAGTCTGGATTTTAGAAAAGCTCCTTATGGTTTTTTTTGACCAATGATTTAATTATTGGATTATTAGAGTTTACCAAAATTATAAACTCTTATAAATTTTCCTAGGCCACATAGTGCTGCTCTATAAATGATAATTGATTTTAATGGTAACAATTATTGTTTTTTCATTTTGTTTTCATAAAACGAAAAATGATAAGCATCTTAAAACAACTTTTATAAAACGGAGTGCATACATGTCAACAGAAGGACAGATGGTTCACATCTAAAACTAACTGAGTATCCAGCAGCACTTATAAAACCAGTACTGCTGTTCCGTATAAATACTTTTATTATTGAAAATCTCGTGAAGATTACCTATAAATTGATGAATGAAATGCACTGCGTTCCCAAACTTAAAAATTTCTTTACTCCTATTATACTGGGTTCATTGCTATTCCATTTACGCAACCTGAACTGTTTGTTTAGGAACTGAACTATTATTTTTTGCCTTTATTTTAAATTCAACAGATCTTACAACAGGCTCAACAACAAATTATAAAAATAAAAAATATACAGAAAAATCTTATAAATCAGTAAAAACCTAATCACAGAAGGTTTTTATCGTTCTACTTTGAAGGATCTTAGCAAAGATGAAGTTGATGCCGTAAACAGACCATTTGCAAAAAAACAAACACACAATGCGTTAAAGTTTACCATCATTTTAATACAACCCACTCAAACATCCCAGTACCTTTAAAAAAGAGTGAAATATTTTAAAATGTCTCCTAAATAAATTGTGATAACCTAAATGAAATTATGATTACAACATACAACGTAAATTTAATCGATGTACATTCAATAGATCAAATCGATGGTAAATGGTTGCGTAAAGACTTTAAAGAATTACTTGAGATTCTTGAATTTGGCGATACTGGAGAGGCCACTGATACTGATCTCATGGAGTTATTATACATGGCCATCTCTGATTTAGAACCTCAAGAAGCTGCTGAGATAGTATTGAAATATAAATTAGGTACCGAACTTACTGCCGGACAGATCGATCAAATTTCTAACGACATGCTTAAAGAAAACGTGGCAGAGCATTATTCTGACATCTCTTTTCACTCTAATCTTTTTGATATCAACGTTTTATTACATAAGGCATATAATGGAAAATTTCCACATGCTAAAGCAAGTGTTATACGACTATCCATAAAACCTCAACAAGAAACGGACATTGTTATAGATAGAAAAATAGTTTTAAAATGTCTAGCACCCATAATTGATGATCATGCTATCATAAAGCGGCTGTATATAAATCAATTATTAGGAGAGGAAGAATTTCAGGAAGCGGCGGCTATTGTTTGGTACTTTAAAGTTTTAGAACATGATCAATATGAAATCATCACCTCAGACTACTGGATCAATAAAAATCATTTTACAGCTTCAGAAGCTGATGTGAACATAGAGATTCAAGAGTAACTTTATAAGAGCTCTTCTTTATGTAACGCTTTTTTTAGTTCTCGCTTTCGCGAAAGCGAGCCATAAGTTATCTTTAAACAAAAAATCAACTATGAGATATCTAATTATCATATGTCTAGGATGCTTTTATGGAGTCGCACAAGTCCCTACAGATCGTCAAATGGATCTCTACAACATCATTGCCGAAGTACGTGAAGACCGTATTGAAAAGGATGTACGTAAACTGGCTGGCTTTGGAACTAGAAATACCTTTTCTGATACGGTGTCCAACACACGAGGAATAGGAGCAGCAAGAAGATGGATCAAAGCAGAATTTGACCAAATATCCAAAGATTGTAATGGCTGTCTAGAAGTGTTTTATCAAAAAGATTACGTAACTACAAATATGGGAAGTAGGATTCCGCAGGATGCTTGGGTTGTTAACGTAGTCGCTATTCAACGTGGTACAGAACATCCTAATAACATGGTCATGATGAGTGGAGATATAGATTCTCGTGCCAGCGACACCATGGACTTTACAACAGATGCTCCAGGAGCAAATGATAATGCTAGCGGTATGGCAGGAACGATTGAAGCTGCCCGAGTGTTATCAAAACGCAGGTTTAAAAACAGCATTATTTATGTAGGATTGAGTGGTGAGGAACAAGGATTATTTGGTGGTAAAGGATTGGCTGAATATGCAAAGAAAAAAGAATGGAATGTCATCGGTTTTTTAAACAATGACATGATAGGAAACATAGAAGGTGTCGATGGTGTTATTGATAACCGCGAGTTCCGAATATTCTCAGAACCAACGGATCCAACAGAAACCGAAAGACAACGAAATGGCCGTAGATTTTACGGTGGTGAAGTAGATGGAATCTCAAGGCAATTAGCTCGTTACATTCAGAAATCTGTAAAAAGCTACATGCCGGAGATGAAACCTATGATGGTATATCGATTGGACCGTTTTGGTCGTGGCGGCCACCACAGGCCTTTTGCAGATTTAGGTTTTCCAGGGATACGTATTATGGAAGCTCATGAAAATTATACCCAACAACACCAAGACATAAGAACAGAAGACGGAATCAATTATGGGGATGTCGTAGAACATGTGAACTTTGCTTATGCAAGAAAATTAACTGCTGTAAACGCAATCAGCCTTGCTCAGCTGGCATGGGCTCCTACTCGACCACAAAATGTAAAAATAGGCGGGATTGTTGAAGCAGATGTTAAATTACAATGGGAAAAAGTAAAAGGTGCCACGGGCTATAAAATCTACTGGAGAGATACCACCAGTCCAACATGGGATCATTCCCGTTATATAGGAAATCTAGCTGAGATCACATTAAAAGGAATTGTAATAGACAATTCCTTCTTTGGAGTAGCAGCAGTAGACAAAAATGGCACAGAAAGTATGGTGAGTTTTCCAAGTGGTACTTTTAAATAAAGCAACAATAATTTTGTGATTTTTTATCTATATATGGCTTTTTAAAAGATCACAGACTTGGAATATGCCCGCTACTAAATATAAGGTTTTATTGCAATTTCAACCGTTTTTAAACCTACCTAAAAACTCTTACTAGGAAAATCAAATGATCAGTTTTCAGTTTGTTTTTAGTTCTGATTATTTAATATGTAAAGAATTCAGAATATGCATTTTTAACAACTAGCTTTCCATATACTGGAGCGATCTCCTATCACAAATAGTTACATGTTAATACTTCCAAGGCAATGCGTTTAGCAAAACCAATAGAAATATCACAGATTTAACAGACCTCTGCATATTACCCGATAGGAGCTTAAAACAGCTGTTTTCATTTTCCTTATCTTATTTATCACTACAAATTATAGCTTTTCAAAAATAGCTTTGTTAGATCATAAGCAAAAGTGTCCTACTTATAGAGGTATGCATGCCGTATTTCAATTCATATAGAGTTATATGAACAGATCATTCAAAAATATCCTCAAGTAAAAGGCAGTACGTTCTTCATGCATGAAATTAATAAAGCTAAAACAAAAAACCTGATTTCTAACAGCAAGCAAAACATTCTCAGATTAATCGCTTAAAGTAAAAGCTCCTCTGAAATTGCTGCTAACCTCTTTATAACCATAAGTGCCTTAGTTACACTTTGCAAGAAGATGATCCATAAATGAGCATTACAACCCAGATAAGAATTAATAAGCTGTGCGCTAACTATGTATAAATATTATAATTAAAGAAAAATATAAATGTGGTCGTATAATTGATAATTAACATTTGTTATAAAAGTAGCGTATTACCTCGCAAGTTTTAACAAAATATACCCTGTAATGGGTATATTTATTTACCAAAAAGTAACCTATATTTACCTGTACACTTATTACTAATCCATCGGAACGCATCTAAAATTTTAGGGGAAGAAAGCTCATTTTACCATGACTTTCTCAAAGACTGTCGGTTTATAATCGGCAGTTTTTATTTTACAGCACTTTGATATACCTCCTTCACAAAGCAAAACTTCTTCCCGTTTTTACCCTTTATAAAATTATCAATACGCATCATATCCATTAATCGTATCTTTGATTGCTTAATGGTACGCTAATGAGAGCTTTTAAATACATTTTTATATTATTATTGATTGTAATTGTAGGCGGAGCAGTCTATTTTTCAGTCAAAGATGGTACCTATGATATTACAAAAACTCAATCTATACAAGCTCCACCATCTCTTATATTTGATGAAATAAAAGATTTCAAACAATGGAACAATTGGAATCCATGGTTAAATGATAAAGAGGTATCCTCAACTATGGGTACACAAACTCAAGGTGTTGATGGTAATTATTCCTTTACAGATGCTCACGGTACTGGTAAAATGACCATTATTGGAATCGAGCTCAATAAGTCCTTAACTATACATATGCTCTACGACAATGGCATGACTAGTTCTAACAGCGAAATAGTTATGGATTTGGAACAAATAGAAAACGGTACTCAAATCACTTGGAACATAAAAGGAGAACAAGGTCTTTTAGATAAAGCAATGAGCACAATTTTACGCACCGATAAAGAAGAAATAATTGCTCTTAAATATGAAAAAGGTCTTAAAGATTTAAAAGAAATAGTCATGGAGAGCATGACCGTGCAATCTTCGTCTGTTGATGGTATCATAGAAACTGGTGGAGGTTATTTTCTTTTTATGTCATCGAGTTCTAAAAAAGAAAAACTTCCAGAATTAAAAAACCAAATGCTTCAAACTATCAAGTTGTACATGCATCGCAATCAAATAGATATGTACGGTGTGGCTCGGGTTATTTATGAAAAAAAAGATACTTTAAGTAACAGTGTAATATTCTCTACTGCCATACCCGTGCAAAATAGAGAGATTACAGCACTAGAAAGCACAGTGTTGTGCAGCTATCAAAAACCTGGAAAAGCAGTTAAAATAACTTTAAAAGGAGCTTACACCAACCTCGAAGAAGCATGGGAAAAAGGGGAGAAATTTATAGCTCAAAACGGATTGGTAAAATCTGAAGAAGCACCTTATGAAATTTATAAAACAAATCCTTTGCTTACGCCCAATCCAGCAAACTATTTGACTGAAATATATTTACCTATTCAATAAATGAAAGCATTATTACTTGTTTTTTTAGGCGGTGGCTTAGGCAGCAGTCTGCGGTTTTATTTTTCTCTTATAGAAAATAGTACTAGTCTTAAATGGATACCTACCATTAGCGTCAACATTTTGGGATGCTTATTATTAGGTGGCTTTCTAGCTGCATATCAAAAAGAACAACTCGCTCATCATTGGTATATTTTACTAGGAGTCGGTTTTTGTGGCGGTCTAACTACTTTTTCCACCTTTAGTGCAGAGCTTTTCTTATTGCTTAAAAACAACGCCTATTATTCTGCCATTCTATATCTGGTATTGAGTGTCGTATTAGGAATTATTGCAGCTGGATTAAGCTATGTTTTTGTAGAAAAATGGATCGCCTAAACCCTTTATTATCTAAAGTATAAGGTGATACTTTTACATACATATAGTTTTCTTACCTCCATATAGCTGGAAGTACCGCAGGATACTATGTATACTAATTCCGCTTTCGCGAAAGCAGAAAAAACAAAACCTCTCCGCAAGGAAAGGCTTTTGTATGAAGTTCTAACTTTGAAAAATCTATTGCACTATTAACTTCTCCACCTTCTCTCCTACGTCACTTTTAACAGTCACAAAGTAAATTCCAGAAGCCAGTTGTGCTAATTCCACACGCTGCTCGTTAGAAGATCCTGTAAACTGCGTTTGCGAAATCATTCTACCATGCATGTCTGTAATGCTGGCACTTTGTATGGAATTGTTTGCCGTGATGTTGATGAAGTTATAAGCCGGATTAGGATACAAACGGATGCTGCTGTCTGTTGCTTCTCCTATACTTGCTGTGGTCATTACGGTTACTGTTTCTGTGTTGGTAATGATTGGGAAGTTGAAGTCAAAATAAATCTCAGCCGTGTTATCAAAAGCATCACCTTCAGTAAGTGTGGTTAGTGTTTTGATTTTAAACAGCACATAACCATCGTTTGTTGCGTCGTTAAAATCTAGATTGATATTCTCATGAATAAATTCTACCACATTAGCATCTCTAACACGCGTATAATAATCATGACTTCCTCCTAAAGGTATCAAAGTAGACACATCAAACTGCGTCAAGTCAATTTCATCTTTTATCACCACGTTTATTGCACTTGCCGTTCCCGTATTCTCAAAACGAATCATATAATGAACGTATTCGCCTACCATAGCTGGCTCAATAGTTGCTCCTTCTAGGCAGGTTTTATCATTGGGATCATAAGAATTTACCACCGTTTGATCAAATACCATCATATTGTCTGCTGGCATGGCGTCTATTCCAGTTCCTGTAACAGTTCCTGTAAATGTTAGCACATCACCACCATTTAATGGATTGGTTGTTTGTGTAGGTGTATTCAACGTCATGGTAAACTCATATTCTTCCATTTGGAAAGGTTGTAAATTATTCACTGACCAACTCAATTGATTGGTAGCAGGATTTGCTGCTGTAGGCGTTGAAGAAAGTAAATTCATAAAATCTTCTTCAAAGTCTAGAGTTACTGTTCCGCTTGTAGTTTGATTTCCTTTGTTTTTAATGACAACTTTATAATCAGTATCAAAACCTGGTCGTGCTTGTTCTAGTGGTATAACGATTACTTCTAGGTCTTCAACTGTTCCATTTGCAGTAACGCAAAAATCTTGAGTAAATGGACTTGTTTGGGTTGGGAAATTAACCACTACGTTTGGTGGAGAAAAGTTCCAGTAGGTTGGGTTTTCTGGGTTTGGGGTGATGGTGTGTTGTCCGTCTATAACTGGCGCATAATATTCTCCAGTTTGATTAGAAGATAATGTTCCTGTGATTATTCCGTCTGTTGCTGTGAAATTAAAGTTTGGAAAAACAGGATCTGTTAGGTCGCAACTATTGTTATCAACGTCTATGGAAATAGTTCCTTCTATTTCATTGAAATCACCTCCAGGATTGAAGGAGCAGTAGGAGTTAATTTCTAATGAAGGATAATTATGAAATGAACTGTTTGAAACGTTACGATAAGTACCTATATCTTCTTCATCAACACATATGTAATTTAACATACTATTTCTAGCGAAGAAAATGTTAAATCCATCTCTAACGTCAACTATACCATTCTTAAAAGTAATAAATTCTAAAAAATCGTTGTCATAAATATTTAATCTTTCCAGAGGAACCTCTGAATTTAAAGAAACTCTTTGAACATCTGAAAACCTAATAAAAATATCATTTAACAGTGGATTTGAATCCACTGTTATCTCTGTAAGCTCACTTCTGATTAAAGCCAATTGATTTAATAAAGGATTACTTGATAAATCCAAATTAGGTAACGGTGGACTAAAACTCCCCAAAATAAGACTTTCAAGATTAGTATTTCCACTTAAGTCTAATGCATTAAAACCAAATTGACCATATAAATTAAGTTGTCTCAAATTACTTAAAAGTGATAAATCAATAGATAAATTTTGGCCTACATTTCCTAAACTTAACAACTCTAGATTAATATTATTTAATAACGATAAATTAGATAAATTTTGAGCATTAAGAGTTAATTCTCTCAAACCAACATTTGCACTAAGAATTAAGTTTGTAAGACTAAGATTTGTTACATTTTCATTAAGCGAAAGCACATTCAATTGTTGATTTGGTGTAAAATCTAATGACGAAATCATAGTATTTCCTATAACTAGTTGTCTCAACAAAAGATTTGTGTTCAAATCTAATGAGGCTAAATTAGTCATTCCCTCAATTGTCAATTCTTCTAATTGCTGCATATTTGAAAAATCTAATAATGTCGTTACAGTATTAGCAGGAAAGCTACTTTCCAAATTAATCTCTTTTAGCGCATTAAGTCCGACAAACAAGCCATTACCATACATATTTGAATCAATAGTAATTCTCTCTAATTGTTGATTATTGGAAAAATCAATTGGTGTTGATCCAAACCTAGTAAAGACCACCTCTTTTAAATTAGTATTACTTAATAAGTTTAAGCTTATTATACCTTCAATTGACGCATTTATTTTTTCCAATTGAGGCAATGAAGAAAAATCTAACAAAGTCAAAGTAGATCCATTATGTTCTATTTCAAACTCCTTTAATAAAGTTATTCCGCTAAAATCTATTGAATTTAAAGCTGGTGCTTGGGTTTTAAGAACTAGTTTTTCTAATGTCGATGAATTAAGTGTTAAATTAGTAATTGTGGTACTATTTTCATGGATTATGGTCAATTCAGATAATACAGGAAACTGTGATATATCTGGATTATTCAATGCACTAGATCGTACATATAGACTCTCTAAAATAGGAAATTGTTCTAAACCAGTTAGATTACTTGCTTGGATACTAGATGACATGGCGAATTGTGAATATATCACTAAAGATTCAACATTTAGAACTTCATTCACTTGAATAAAACCATCTAGATTAGAATCTAGCATTTGATCTGGAATTCCATCATTATCAGTATCTACAGTAACATAATTTAACAAAAGAAAATTAAGACTGTTGTCAGGAAAGCTAATATTTTGTCCAGAGCTAAGAACAGAATAAATCAGCGTAAAAGCGAGTATAAATTTTCTCATAATCAATTATTTCCTACAAATAAAAGAAAAAACTAACTAACTAACTAACTCGAAAAGTTTTTAATAATTTTAAAAATCCTAGAGGTTTTAAGGATAGATTCTGTGTCAGGTTGATTATGACACGGCTTTAAAAGTTGAATATAAAATATCTCGATCACTACTAGCAGATGCTGAAATAAATTCAGCATGACAGGTGTTAACTTTTTAAATTAAGAATCTCGATGGGATAATCGTTCTCGACCTGCCTAAATGCCTTTGGCAAGCAGGCTGCGCATGAATTTACATTTGAAGGTCTGAAACATACCAACTAAGATCGAGAAAGAGAAGAAGCGAATCCGCTATGCAGCGGATTGACAAATTAACTTGTTCTAATGGATTATACATTAATAAGATCTTTCACAAGTAATCGTTCTCGACTGCGCTCAACCTCCCTAGTCGCGCGCATCTGCGATGCGTTCGTTTTTATGAGGCATTTGCAATGCCTGAGTTTATAAAATTCCAAATTTTACGCCATACAAATTAGGATTGTCGTATTCAAAAAACCTCTCGATCGCGACTATCAGATTCTGATATAAGCTTAGAGTGATCATTATTCATCTAACCTGTGAGGTTTCGCATGGAAGTAGCGATAACAACCTCACAGGTTTCATCCTAAATAACTCGTTGAATACAAGTTATTCGTTTCATACAAATTATCGCTTCCACCACTCCTGGTTTTATCCCAGCTCTCGCTGCGAGAAAACCTGTCCTCGCCTATCCAGGCGAGGAGCTTTTTACTCTTGTGTTGGATGGAGAATTAACTAGCATCGAGAAAGTTTCTAAGCGAACCCGCTCTGCAGCGGGTTGACAACGGTTAAAAAATCTATGCAGTGCGCTGATTTAGAGAGAGTAAAAAGCTTTCCCCTTTTTTTTCAAAGGGGAAAATTTAATTCGTGTACGAATTAAATAAGGGGTTCTACGGTGCCGGAAAATAACTTCAGCTTTTATCAGTATCTCTTCAACTAGTTAAAAGCATCGTGTCAAACCCTTTTGGTAGCTCGCTATGCTCGTCGCCCACCTGTTTTCTACATCGACTTTGCTCAGCGCCTTCGACTGAAGGGCAAGGCTATATTTAGAAATTAACTAGCATCGAGAAAGGTTTTAAGCCTGCCCGCTCTGCAGTGGATTGACAAATTAACTTGCTCTAGTGGATTATACATTAATAGCATCTTTCACAAGTAATCGTTCTCGACTGCGCTCGAACTGACATAAAAAAAGCGCAAACCTCACGATTTGCGCTTTTTGAATTTGGAATTTCCGAAACATGTAAAAGTCGCAGGGCATTAATTTAATTAATCAGAAATCGAGAAAGGTACAGATCCCGATGTCGCTCCTGCGTCACTTATCAGGATAAGCTATTCACACAAAAGCAAAGCTTTTGGTTCTTTGCTTACATATTCCGTCTATACTGCCCACCTACTTCAAACAGCGCCTCTGTGATCTGTCCTAGGGTACAAATCTTTGTCGCTTCCATCAAATGCTCAAAAATGTTGCCTTGTTGCACAGCTGCATCTTGGATTCTAGAAAGTTGTTCTTGTTGCGCTTTCGCATGAGCGGCATGTAAATTATTCTTAGTTGCAATTTGTGCTTGCTTCTCTTCTTCGGTCGCACGAACCACTTCAGCAGGTAAAACCGTTGGGCTTCCTTTGGAACTCAGGAACGTATTCACTCCTATGATAGGGAATTCGCCTGTATGTTTTAACATCTCGTAGTGCATGGATTCTTCTTGAATCATACTGCGCTGGTACATGGTTTCCATCGCGCCTAAAACGCCACCACGCTCTGTAATGCGGTCAAATTCTTCTAGAACTGCGGTTTCTACCATATCGGTCAACTCTTCTATAATAAAAGCTCCTTGGATAGGATTCTCATTTTTAGCCAATCCCAATTCTTTGTTGATAATCAATTGAATCGCCATCGCACGTCTTACAGATTCTTCTGTAGGTGTAGTAATGGCCTCATCATAAGCGTTTGTATGTAAGGAGTTACAGTTGTCGTTTATGGCATAAAGCGCTTGTAACGTAGTCCGTATATCATTAAAATCTATCTCTTGTGCATGAAGAGAACGACCACTGGTTTGAATGTGGTATTTCAACATTTGTGCACGAGAATTAGCGCCGTATTTGTGCTTTAAGGCTTTGGCCCAAATCTTTCTCGCCACACGACCTATAACAGAATATTCTGGATCGACACCGTTGGAAAAGAAGAAACTCAAGTTGGGACCAAATTTGTTGATATCCATCCCGCGACTTAAATAGTATTCTACATAAGTGAATCCGTTTGCGAGTGTGAAGGCCAATTGCGTAATCGGATTTGCTCCTGCTTCTGCAATGTGATATCCAGAGATAGACACACTATAAAAGTTACGTACTTTTTCTTCAATAAAATACTGCTGTACATCACCCATTAATCTAAGGGCAAATTCTGTAGAGAAAATACAAGTGTTTTGTGCCTGGTCTTCTTTTAAGATATCAGCTTGTACGGTTCCACGTACCTGAGCCAGCGTTTCTTGTTTAATACGAGCATAATTATCTGCATCTAGAATTTGATCTCCTGTCAATCCTAAAAGCATCAAGCCTAAACCATCGTTTCCTTCTGGAAGTGCCTTATCCCAGCCTTCTGGAAAGGAAAATGAGCCATCTTTATTTTCTTCAAAAGTAAAGCGCACTTTTTGCCCTAAAGCATTTAAATAAGAAGGGCGTTCTACCTTATTATCATCGTATACTTCTTTGAGCTTTGCTTCTACTTGACCACCTAAACCATTCTCTGTGATGAATCGCTCACAGTTCTGATCGATGGCAGTATTCATAAAGAATCCCAATAACATAGGTGCTGGTCCATTAATAGTCATAGAAACCGATGTCATGGCATGTGATAAATCAAATCCAGAATAGAGTTTCTTAGCATCATCCAGACAGCAAATACTCACTCCTGCATTACCGATTTTCCCATAAACATCTGGGCGCAATCCTGGATCGTTGCCGTATAAAGTCACACTATCAAAAGCAGTACTCAATCGTTTTGCAGGCATTCCAAGACTTACGTAATGGAAACGCTTATTGGTACGTTCTGGTCCACCTTCACCAGCAAACATTCTGGTAGGATCTTCACCTGTTCTTTTAAAGGGATACAATCCCGCTGTATAAGGAAACTCTCCGGGTACGTTTTCTTGTAAACACCATTTTAGGATATCACCCCATGCGCTGTATTTAGGCAAGGCAACTTTAGGAATCATCTTATGAGAAAGTGACTCGGTATGTGTCTCAATCTTGATGACTTTATCACGTACTTGAAACTCATAAATGGGTTGCTTGTACTTGTTTACTTTTTCATCCCAACCGGTAATTACTTCCCAGTTGTAAGGATCGAGATCTTTTAGGGATTTGTTGAATTGAGCGATTAATAGGTTGATAAAGTCGTCATCAGCCTGATCCCAACCTTCTCCACAGGAGAGAGAGTTTATTTTATCCTCGTCCAGTCCTTTGTCCGTGATCAAACGCTCCACAATATCGGTCGAAATGGCATCTGAGTTTTGATCGATAATCGTTACAATAGTTTGATAAACACCATATAATTTCTGTGCCACTTTAGATTGTGCGTCTGATGTGTGATCGTAAGCCCTATTGCTTTCGGCAATTTCACTTAAGTATCGAGTACGCGCTGGTGGGATCACAAATATCTTCTCGCTTTGTGCTTTGTTGAGTTCATTTATAGAACTTAAATCCACCCCTGTTTTCTTAGTAACCTCAGCCATTAATACCTCGTATAAAGCATTCATGCCAGGATCATTGAATTGGCTGGCAATCGTTCCATAAACGGGAAGTGTGCTGGGATCGTCGTGCCATAAATTATGGTTGCGCTGGTATTGTTTTTTTACATCCCGCAGTGCATCTAGTGAACCGCGCTTGTCAAATTTATTGATGGCTACCACATCAGCAAAATCGAGCATGTCAATTTTTTCCAACTGTGTCGCCGCACCAAATTCTGGTGTCATTACGTATAAAGAAACATCGCTGTGGTCTAGAATTTCTGTATCGCTCTGTCCTATTCCACTGGTTTCTAAAATAATTAAATCATAGTCGGCCGCTTTTAAAACGTCCACCGCTTCTTGCACGTGTTTAGAAAGCGCCAGATTGGACCTTCTCGTTGCTAGTGACCTCATGTAAACGCGATCGCTATTGATGGCATTCATGCGTATTCTATCTCCTAAAAGTGCGCCACCAGTTTTACGTTTTGATGGATCTACAGATATCACCCCTATATTTTTATCAGGAAAATCGACTAAAAATCTACGGATCAATTCATCTACTAATGATGATTTTCCTGAGCCACCTGTTCCCGTTATTCCTAAAACTGGCGCTTGTTTTTCTGTTTTTTCAGCTTCTGCAAAGTGCTTTACAAAATCTTCATGTCTATTTTCAGCTAGAGAGATCAATCTTGCTATGGTAGGAACATGATTTACGAGAAGTTCTCCGTTTAATTTTGCTTTCGCGAAAGCGGGAACGACAACATCACATTGCTCTACCAAATCATTGATCATTCCTTGCAATCCCATCGAGCGTCCATCATCTGGAGCATAAATGCGAGTAATGCCATAATCCATGAGTTCTTTGATTTCTGAAGGGAGAATAACACCACCACCGCCACCAAAAATCTTGATGTGCTCAGCGCCTTTTTCTACCAATAAATCGTGCATATATTTGAAGTACTCGTTGTGACCACCTTGATAAGAAGTCATGGCGATACCACTTGCATCCTCTTGAATAGCAGTGTTTACCACTTCTTCTACACTCCTGTCGTGGCCTAAATGAATCACCTCACAACCCGTAGATTGTATAATGCGACGCATAATATTAATCGCAGCGTCATGACCGTCAAAAAGACTGGCAGCCGTTACAATACGCACTTTATTTACTGGGATATAGGGTGTTTGATCTTGCATTATGAACTTCTCATTTTATAGAATGCAAATTTACGAAATCGATAACGGAGTTTGATACAGCATAATTAAACTTTTACATTTATTTATTGTCAAATGCTTATCCTTGTACTTTATACTTATAGATTATGAAGCATTCTCCTTACTTTTTGAGTCTTTTGTTAGTGCTGTTATCGGCTTGCAACTCTACTGATAGCGGTGATGACATTATTATTGATCCTATTGAAGAAACTTATTTTCCACCAATAACAGGAAGCAGTTGGGAAACTACAGATCCAGCAACACTTGGTTGGGACGCACAAAAAGTTATTGAGCTTCAGCTATTTCTTGAGCAAAATGAAACACGTGCTTTTATCGTTCTTGTTGATGGAAAAATAGTTTTAGAAAATTACTGGAACACCGATTTACAAGGAAATCCATTTACAGCAGATAGCAACTGGTATTGGGCAAGTGCTGGGAAGTCACTCCTAGCTTCTTTAATAGGTATTGCACAAGAAGAAGGAAGTTTAAATATAGTCGATAAAACATCAGATCATTTAGGAACTGGCTGGACGAGTATGTCACAGGACAAAGAAGATTTAATTACTATAAAGAATCAGCTGACTTTTACTACTGGAATAGATTATAACGTGACTAATCAACAATGCACATCACCAACTTGTTTTAATTATCTAACTGATGCAGGAGATCAGTGGTATTATCATAACGCCACCTATACTGTCCTTCATGATGTATTAGAATCTGCAACAGGAGTGACTAACAATCAATATACCCATACCGCCATTGGAGAAAAGATAGGTATGAATGGTTTGTGGAGGAATACAGCGCTATTTGATAATGTCTTTTTTAGTACTGCTAAAAGTGCTGCTCGTTTTGGTTTATTAAATTTAAACAGTGGTTTTTGGGATGGTACAACAGTTTTAGGAGATACCGCTTATTTTAATGCGATGACTAATACTTCTCAATCTATAAATGAGTCTTATGGTTATTTATGGTGGCTCAATGGTAAAAGCTCGGTTGTGTTTCCTGGTTCTACAACATCTATTGCATCATCAGTAACACCATCTGGTCCGGCTGATATGGTAAGTGCTTTGGGTAAAAATGGTCAGTTTATAGATGTTATTCCTAGTTTAGATATGGTCGTGATACGTATGGGCAATACCTCAGCCCAAGAGCCTGTTCCTATTTTGTTCCATGATGAAATGTGGGCTAAAATTATGGATTTGATGGAGTGATAATACCTTAAACTCCTGCTCCATTAAAACATATTTATAAATATTTTTAAGCTCTTCCTAGACCTTACTATCATTGATATTTATTCTTCAAACACCGTTTTTTTCGCTTGATTTGGATAGAATAAGATAAACAGTTTTAAGGTATAATCGTTATAAGAGTAGCGGCGAATAAATGCCTTAAAATTTAATTTATGAATACTCTATTACTCAAAAACTTAGCTGAACAAGCTAATCAGCTACCAACCAAAAATCTAAAAGAATTAGATTACTTGACACAAAAAACTCGAATGTATATAAATCAAATTTATGGTTATGAGAGTTTATACCATAAGACACTAGACTCCATAAAATTCTTTCCTTTATATGGCTATCCTGGATCCTATGATATCTCATGGAAAAACGGACATGATAAATTAAAGAATTTAATTGTTGTAATGGAGGAAGAGAGTTCGATAATTGAAAAGGCTAAAAAACTCAATAAAATCAAGATTCTTAAAAAGAAAATAAAGCATTGGATAACTAAACAGTTTCAATGAAAATTAAAAATTATTCGGAATACTATATTAGGAAAAATAGTAAATCTAGCCTTAGAGTATTTTATATAGGTTTCAACTTTAGTAATATTACCGCAAAAAATGGTAGTTAATCGTACGTCGAGGAGCTGTAAAAACTTCACAAAATTTTAAGATTTGAAAATTCTATCTTCACAAATCATATGAAGAATACCTGTTTTACCTCCATAATTGTCTTTTTAGTATTGTCAACAGCTGTTGCACAAGAGAATAGACTTGCCCACAAACAGCCTAATACTGCCGAAATCTACCATCATATAGAAAAACTGGGCTTTTTAGGAACGGCTCTTTATGTAGCTGCGCATCCTGATGATGAAAATACACGCTTAATATCGTGGCTGGCCAATGATAAAATGGCACGCACTGGGTACCTTTCATTAACACGCGGCGATGGTGGTCAGAATCTTATCGGACCACAACTGCGTGAGCAGTTAGGAATGATACGTACACAAGAACTTCTAGAAGCCAGGTATATTGATGGTGGTCAGCAGTTTTTTACGCGTGCAAACGACTTTGGTTATTCTAAGCATCCTGATGAAACACTGGAAATTTGGAATCAGCAAGAGGTAATGGAAGATATGGTACGCATCATCAGAGAATTCCAACCAGACGTAATTATAAATAGATTTAACCACCGCACGCCTGGATCTACTCATGGACATCATACTGCTAGTGCGATGTTGAGTATGAAAGTTTTTGATTTTGCCGCAGACAAAACTATTTATGCCAATCAATTAAAAGAATTAGACACCTGGCAAGCCACACGTGTATTTTTCAATACAAGTTGGTGGTTTTATGGAAGTGAAGAAGCTTTTGACAAGTCAGACAAAACCAATCTTCTTGAAATAGATGCAGGAACTTATTATCCCTATAAAGGATTATCCAACAGTGAAATCGCTGCTTTAAGTAGAAGCCAGCATAAATCTCAAGGTTTTGGAAGTTCTGGATCTCGTGGTTCACAAACAGAGTACTTAGAATATTTAAAAGGCTCTTTCCCTACAGATAAATCAGAATTATTTTCAGGAATTAATACCACATGGACCCGAGTAAAAGGCGGCAGTGGTGTACAAATTATATTGAATTCTATAATAGACAAGTATAACTTCAAGAATCCAACGGCGAGTATTCCTGCGCTGCTAGAATTAAGGAATAAGATTGAAAATCTTAAAGACAAACACTGGAAAAAGATCAAGTTAGAAGAACTTGATCAAATTCTACTTGATATTTGTGGGGTTTACTTAGAGGCAAGCGTGAACACATCTACAGCCACAGCAGGAGAGTCTTTACGTGTAGCCATAGAATTGACGAACAGATCAAATGAAACTTTTCAGATAAGCCTGCTACCTAATCAAATACTGCAAACAGAAAAAAATAAAATTACATTAACTAAAGACGATAGCAAAAGCATAAAAGCAAATTTAGAAATCCCTGCTATTTTTGAAGCAAGCACCCCTTATTACCTCAAGGAAGAAGGTTCTTTAGGAATGTATCAATTTAAGGATAGAAAGCTCACTGGACAACCAGAAACGGCGCCTGACTTTGTGGTAAGAATGATGATGGAGATCCAAGGAACACAGTTATATAGAGAAATTCCTATCATACACAAACGCACTGACCCTGTGCGTGGCGAGGTAAATGAACCTTTTTATATTGTTCCAGAAGTTGCTGTAAGTATACAGAACCCGGTATATATATTTTCTGGTGATGGCGCACAACCTATTCAGGTAACCATAAAAGCAAATAAAAAAATGCCCAAGGGGAACTTAGAATTACTTCCTCCTAATGGCTGGAGAATCACTCCTCAAAATTTCGGTTTTGAAAATTTAGAAAAAGGAGAAGAAAAAACCTATACTTTTCAAGTGCAACCTCCTAAAAAGGCCTCGAGGGGAATGATCTCTGGTCTAGTTAAAATAGGTCTTCAGACATTTAACCAAGAAGTCATCAACATCGATTACGATCATATTCCTGATCAGCAATTGGTTAGAAATAGCGAATCCCAAGTAGTAAAACCTGGTCTTATAAACCGTGCAAATACAGTAGCTTACATCAACGGTGCTGGTGATGATGTGGCTCAAGCTATAGAGGCGATAGGTAGTAAAGTTTTTAAATTTGAACCTAATGAAGTTCCGAATGATCTATCTAAATACGATGCTGTAGTGGTAGGTATTAGAGCTTTTAATGTTTCTGAAAATGATATGGATGCCTTACAACCCAGACTTGATTCGTATGTGAAGAATGGAGGTACGTTACTCATGCAGTACAACACGAGCAGAAGAATTAGTCCTGACGCATTGGGACCTTTGCCTATTACGCTTTCGCGAAAGCGAGTAACAGATGAAAACGCCGCAGTAACCATATTAGAACCTCAACACAAAATCATGTCGGCACCAAATGCGATTACCTCTACTGATTTTACAGGCTGGGTGCAAGAGCGTGGGCTTTATTTTCCAGAGCGATGGGATGCTGCATTTACTCCCATTTTAGGAATGAATGACAAAGAAGAGGAAATGACAAAAGGCAGTCTGCTCGTTGCAGAATACGGTGCAGGACATATCATTTACACTGGATTAAGCCTTTTTAGAGAATTGCCTGCTGGAGTTTCTGGTGCTTACAAATTACTGGCTAATATAATTAGTATAGGAGTAGAAGATCAATCAATTGAAAATGAGGATGGGAAAAGAAAACTCTAAAAAATGGAATCGTGTGTATGCACTGGTTATTCTAGCAAATATTCTTTTTGCCATAATGTTTTACATTATAAGCTCCGTTTATGGAAATAGTTGATTGGTTCATATTAGTCAGTACGCTGGCCTTTATAGTGCTTTACGGTGTATATAAAACCCGTGGAAAACAGAGTAGTGAAGAATATATAAAAGGCGGCGATGCACGCTGGTGGACAGTGGGCCTCTCTGTTATGGCAACTCAAGCAAGTGCCATTACTTTTTTGAGTACACCTGGACAGGCTTATACAGATGGGTTAGAATTTGTGCAATTTTATTTTGGCCTTCCCATAGCTATCATTATAATTTGTGTCACTTTTATTCCTATATATCACAGACTCAAAGTATATACCGCATATGAATTTCTAGAAAAAAGATTTGACTTAAAAACAAGATCTCTTGCTTCCATTCTGTTCTTAATACAACGTGGTCTTGCAGCGGGAATCACCATTTATGCGCCAGCTATTATTTTAAGCGCGGTACTCGACTGGGAATTAAAATACCTAAATATTATTATAGGAATTCTTGTTATTATTTACACGGTTTCTGGTGGAACAAAAGCTGTTAACGTAACCCAAAAACAGCAAATGATAGTCATCATGGCTGGAATGTTCACTGCTTTTGTACTTATAGTGACGCAGCTACCAGATAATGTAAGTTTTGATAATGCGCTCACAATGGCAGGAAGTGCTGAAAAAATGCGAATTCTAGACTTTGATTTCTCTCTTGATGACCGCTATAATGTATGGAGTGCGCTTTTCGGAGCGACCTTTTTAATGTTAAGCTATTTTGGAACAGATCAATCCCAAGTACAACGTTATCTATCAGGTAAATCTGTAAAACAGATGCGTATAGGTTTGCTTTTTAATGGATTGCTTAAAGTACCCATGCAGTTTTTTATTCTCCTAGTAGGTGTCATGGTATTTGTTTTTTATCAATTTAATTCTACACCTCTTAATTTCAATCCTGCCGCAGAGAAAGCGGTAAAAGAGAGTGATTTTGCAGGTCAGTACAGCAGACTAGAATCTAGCCATGAAGAAATATTGAGAGAAAAACAAGACGTTCAAAAAAAGTATGCTGTAGCCATAAATACCTCTGCTTCACAAGATATTATCAATTATGAACTGGCACTAGATTATCTAAGAAATCAAGAAGAGTCTAATAGAGCAACAGCCCGCATACTAATTGAAAAAGCAGACGGTGGGATTGAGACTAATGATAAAGACTTTGTGTTTATACATTTTATTCTCAATCATTTACCGAATGGCCTTATAGGTTTATTGCTAGCAGTGATATTAAGTGCGGCGATGAGTTCCACAGCTTCAGAATTAAATGCATTGAGTTCAACGACTACTATAGATATTTACAAAAGGTACCGTAAGGAAGAAAAAGATGATGACCATTATGTAAACATGAGCAAATGGTTCACTCTTATGTGGGGTGTTCTAGCCATATTTTTTGCCAGTTTCATTTCCTTATTTGACAACTTGATACAACTGGTTAATTTTATAGGATCTATTTTTTACGGGACCATTTTAGGGATCTTTCTAGTAGCTTTTTACTTTAAAAAGATCAAAGGAAGTGCCGTTTTTATAGCTGCTTGTATTTCTCAAGTCATTGTTGCCAGTTGTGCTATTCTACATGAGTTTGTAGTGGGAATTGAGATTCTTCCTTTCTTATGGCTCAATCCGCTTGGGGCATTTTTAACTATAGGTATTGCCTTTTTAATTAGTTCTTTCAATAAAGAAGATACGACCACTTTTGAATTTCAAAAAAGCTAAATGATTCTCCTATACCATTGCAATGACCTTTAGAAAAACTCGTTTTTTTTCCGGATCTGTATTTTCGCGATAAAAAATACGCCCAGACAGTGCATAAAAACCAAATAGACGCTACGAATAGAGAACAGCAACATAAAATTAAAAAATGCGGAAGTTTTTAAACCTAAACAAAAATCAATTTATAAAATTTCCAAGCACTCTAGGATGGACATTCTTAATCCTTCTCGATAACCTTTTGAATAGCTATTTTAGTTTAAAATGAAATGTATAAATTTTATCTTAAAACCCTAAGATCGCAAATATAATTGTGGAATACTTACATAGCGTCTGTTGTAAAATTGATTTATTGGGTAGTCCTTATGCCCATTTGAATTTTAAATAACCGTATAATAAATTGTTTTTTTGTTTTATCACGGCAAAAAATACAAGCATAGCCGTAGAGTTACAGTTTTATTTTTCAACGATGGAAAAATAAAAAAAGCCATTAGCAAAAATCGTTTTGATAAAACAATTTACGAAGACATTTGGTGTTCCTTTTGTAGCACACCTTTTAAAAAGTTAAACGGCATAAAAAAACCGTCTAGATATTTTCTAGACGGTTTTTAATATATGTTCTCCTTCACTATCTAATTTCTAAAGTGACCTTAGCCTTAAGAAGTTTTGATATGGGACATACTTCTTTTGCTTTGTTAGCGATCTCTGCTAATTTCTCTGTGGTTATTTCAGGAATATTTGCTGTTAAATGAAGTGCTACAAGAGTTATTTCTCCATCTTCAAATGTTACTGCTGCATCTGTAGAAAGGTGTGTCGCAGTAAAACCCTCTTCATTAAGTAAAAAGCTCAATTGCATGGTATAACAACCCGCGTGTGCGGCTCCTAATAATTCTTCTGGATTGGTTCCTATACCTTCTTCAAATCTAGTCCCAAATGAATATTGTGATTTATCTAAAACCGAACTTTGTGTGGAAATGTTTCCTTTCCCTTCTTTACCAGTTCCTTCCCATTGGGCATTTGCATTTCTTGAAAACTTCATTGTTTATTTATTTTGTAAATATTCACTATCAAAGTTAGAGTATAGCTTGACCGAAGTGGCATCTTTAACAGAGATTTGATAACCATAAAACCGACTAGAACATATCTAGCCGGTTTCATAAGTACTCCTTATACTTTATAAAAAATATTTGGATGCGTTAATTACAATTTTGCACCCCATTCCATAAGGCTGTCCTTGTTCAATTTAACATAATCCATATTACCTGCTTTTTCAGCAAGAGATAACGATGTCATGGCACTAGCGATAGCTGCAGACTTGTTACCCATTTCTGCTTCGATAAGTGCTTTTTTTCTATGCATCCAGAAAGCTTCAGGTTTTGCATCAACTGCTTTAGAAATCCACTCGTGAGCTTGTTGAAGATCTTTATTAGCATCTAGATAGAAGGTAGCAGCACTATAATAATCATTTGCTTCTGGTCCTGCCATTACTTTTTCAATACTCGCTAACGTTTTTGCGGCTGTAGGAACCGTAAAAGGTACAGCTACCATAGTCTTGTCCCACATCATTTGTAAGTGAGCACCTTCCATAGAAAGCTCGTTGATGGCCATAGTCCAACTTTCTATCGAGTTTTTCAGCATTGAAGTTTCAACAATTGTGGTAGCGACTACTTTAGATTCATCCCAAGTACCAGGATTTCCCCAATTGCTTGTATCTTTATATAATAGTACCGTCCATTCTTTTTTTGCCGGCTTTGTATAAACTGCATAAGTTCCTGCTTTTACATCAGTTCCTGCAAATTTTACATCATCAGAAAAGGTTATTTTGGAATTTGCATTTGCTCCAGTTCTCCATAATTTATCAAATGGTACTAGTTCACCAAATATATCTCTTCCTCTTTTTGCAGGACGAGAATATTCTAAAGCAACCTCTGTAAGACCTACAGTTTGCATAGACTTAGCAATAGGGCTAGGTTGTGGAGCTTCAATTTGAGCAGTAACAGTTGTAGCAACAAGCAGGATACTCAAAATAAATAATAAGTTTTTCATGGTATGAGTTTTAAGATTTTAATTGTTTGTAAATGTCGTTAATTTTGGGTCTAAAAAATGTTAGGGTTTTCTTAACTAACTCCTTTGACGCCAGAGAAAAAAAATCAATTTAATAGCGACAATCATTAAAATCACTCCAAAAATATTTTAAAGCATCTGTTGCTTTAATTGAATAGCAATCTTTTCAAAAAAACACCTGCTACAAATGCGATTGCTATAATAATTACATGAAGCCAGTCTATCGTATGTCCATTACCATGATATGCTTAAGAAGCAAACACGGCAAGACTCATTCATAAGTTAGATGCTGGAAATATTCTAAAATCCAAATAGTAAAAGAAACCATTATCACGCCACCACCTACTCCTGCATTACCACTCCTAACGCCAGCTAACAATCTTATTAATACTAATAAAGTAAATAAAGTTTTCTTTTTGAGTTTCATTCCCATCACCATAGCGCCCGCAACCTACAAAAGACCCTTTACGTTTATTCCCTTTATATATTTAAGGTACTTTTCAATAACGACCTAATCACCATCCTTTAAAATTTGTAAAATTGATGATTCAATTTTTCCGCAATGCTGCATTCAAAAATGAGGGCATTATCTCTGAATTTATATCAAAACTTTTATAATTTGCTTCAGGTCTGTGGCAGCAAACTCTAAATCTAGAACCACTGTATTTGTGTATCGCAATTCTTATCGATACTTATGTTTTTTCAGTAATTTCAAAAATTGATCATAAGCAAGAGTTACTTGCATTTCTCAATGCCAGACGGTCGACTTTTTTGAATTCGATAATTTCTAGAGGTACTCCAGAGATCGCTCCACTTTAATGAGCGGTAACAAAACTAATATCCCAATAGATGTGATCATTTTAGAGCTTTAATTTGCTTAATCAAATTAGTATTTTTAATCCTACAGAAAACGCTATTAATCATTTAGTCAATCCTCTTTATTTGTAATATCCGCTTTCTGGGATAGCTATGATGTATTCTTTTTTTGACTGATTATTCAACTTAGGTTCTCTCAACCAAGGATTGTGTATTTTAAGGATTTTGTAATTGATGTTATTAGCTTTCGCGAAAGCGGCAAGATCATCCACTTCATAATCTACCAACACATTTTTAGTCGGGATCAAATCATAAACGTGTTCAGGATCTACATTAAAACCAAAATTTTTAGGGTTTTTAAGAATCTCTTTTATGGCCAATAACCTGAATACATAACGACCCGTTTCTTCTCCTAAAAGTAAATCGTAGTAACTAGAAACCCCTTGTGCATCAAGTTGGTTATAGATTCCTGCATTTCCAGCATTATAAGCAGCTCCTGCAAGTGTCCAATTTCCAAACTTCTCTTTGCTTTTTTTTAGATAATCGCAAGCGGCTTGAGTTGCCTTTTCCAGATGGTAACGCTCATCTATATTATCATTTACCTCTAAGCCTAATTCCCTTCCTGTTCCATTCATTATTTGCCAAAAACCTCTTGCACCTGCTGGGGAACTCACATTTTGAAGACCACTTTCTATCACTGCTAGATATTTAAAGTCATCTGGAATACCATTTTCTGCAAGAATAGGTTCCAATATAGGGAAGTATTTTTGAGCTCTTTTAATAAGAAGAATACCGTTAGATTGCCAGTAGGTATTCACTAAAAATTCACGATCTACACGTTCTTTTATATCTGGCTGATGCAATGGAACTTCTTCACCAGCAAAGTCAAGCCGTTCAGGTAAGTTAACGCTATAGACATTATAGTTTTTCACACGTTTATCTTTCTGGGTTCTGTCAGTAATATGCTGTGGCGATGTGGCAGAAGGTATTGCGGGAGCAGCTTGCTGTATGGCGCTTATAATAATTATAAAAATTATAGCTATCCCAGAACCTAGAAGAATCTTTTTCATGTATTTGAACATTTTTTTCAAAAGTATAAAAGATACAGGTGTTAACACATTTCAAATCGTTAAGCTTTCTACTTATTTATGAACTGATAAGTTCTGGAAGGTGCTCATTGAACCAGCGATATCTATTTACTATCATTATGTGCGTGCCGCCAGGGACAATTATACAATCATTGATATATTTAATGGGAAAGATAGGATCTTCATCTCCATGAATATGAATCAAACCAGGTAAAGAATCTTCTTGTTCCCAATTTACAATAACATCTAGAGCCCAGTCTAAATAAATGGAACTGTTAACCGATAAATATTTTTTATACAGCGCTATCTTATTAGAAGAAATACCAAAACTGTATTTACTCCATAACTCAAAGCTCTGTATTAAACTTGTAGGAAATATCTTATGTAGACCAGTTGTTTTAGAAAAACGGATCCTTCTAGGAAATTCCTTGTTAGACTTTACTGTAGAAATAAGAATGAGTTTCTCTACTGCGATTTGTTTTGCCATTTCCTGAACTATGATACCACCAAATGAAACACCAATAAGAATTGGATTCTCGTGGGCAACTAATTTTGATAGCTTACTGACATAAGATGTTAAACTTTCCTTTTTTTGAGGTACAATCCATTCTAAATAATGAATAGTAAAATCACTTTCAGGCAGTTTGATATTTTCAAATATTAACGAAGATGCAGCCATTCCTGGCATAAGATACACGTGCTTCATATACTAAAAAAGTTTTCTAAACAGCGCTTTAACATATAAAATTGTTTTATCGTACCATATTTACAGTATCTTTGCAACAAATTAAGTGAAATTTTTATTCACCTCACTAATTTACTCATTTCACTAATCAGCCACAAAGTTACTTTAATAAAATTAGTGATGTCTATTAAATAGATGTTAATGAGTTAAAAGAATGTTTATGGAAAGTTCTAATACACTAGAAGTTACTGACAATGCTTTTTTACGTCAGTACGAATGTCGCAAAGGCGATATGATGGCAAAAATCGAATATGCCCAGCAAGAGAGAAAAATATTCCTAACTAAATTAATTCTTCCAGAGGAACTCGAGGATGATCTAGAATTTAGAAACGAATTTTTAACTGCTGTTTTTGAAAACATAAAGAATGAAAAAGAACTCAAAGTAGTTCCCACCCATCCTAAAATCGCTGGTTTTGTGAGGAAAAACCGTATGAAATACAAGGAGATGCTTCCCGTAGGTATAGCGATTTAAATATAGATATCAAAAAAATAAAAAAGGCTCTTATTAATTTAAGAGCCTTTTTTATGATCCATTATAAAGTTGATCCCACTTCAAACGGGCCTTTTCAAGGTCTTCTAAAGTATCTATTCCTATACTCATATGATCTGTGGCTATCATCTTTATTTTCTTTCCATGCTCCAAATATCTAATGCACTCCACCTTTTCTGATAATTCTAAAGGTGTAGCAGACTGGTTATAGAACTCCAATAAGGCATTTTTTCTAAACGCATAAATACCTATGTGTTTATATACAGGTTGCATTACTGCTACATCTCGTGGAAATGGAATTACGGCACGTGAAAAATACAATGCATTTCCACTCAAATCGGTAATTACTTTTACGTTATTAGGATTTTGAATATCTGCGATGTTAGTCATTTCATGCATTAAAGAAGCAAGAGAAATTTCTCCATCAATATCCTTCTCGAATACCTCAATTAGTTTTTTCAGATCCGACTGATTTGTAAATGGCTCATCACCTTGAACGTTGATAACTATGTCTGCGTCATAACTCACAACAGCCTCTGCAATGCGATCACTTCCTGTTTCATGATTATTGTGACTCATCACCGCTTCTCCACCGTTACGAACTATCTCGTTATAAATCAAATCACTATCTGTCGCAACGAGAACTTGATCAAAAAGACCTGTAGACAAGGTAGCTTCATACGTGCGCAGTATCACTGTCTTGCCACAAAGATCTTTCATAAGTTTACCAGGGAATCTACTGGCTTCAAAACGTGCTGGAATAACCGCTATTTTCTTCAATGATTTTTTTTTAATTAATTACAACCAACAAGCAGACTTCTCTTTGATTAGAACACCTTGCTTACCACACAAAGTTACTGTTTCCTCGGCAGCTTCTGTTTGAAAATGGTAAAGTGTTCTAATCTTGTTGTTCATTAATTTGATTAATAATATCCAACTGATAACCGCTTTTCGATATTTGATTTGCTCCCTACCTTATAGTAGGTGTTTGTGATGCATATAGCAACAAAACCAGTTGGAGCAACCATACAGAAAACATAAAGTATCAACAGAACTACATATAAGTAGCTAGAACAACCAGATTCAAAAAAATCGACAAAGAAATAAGCAGTAGTATTGTCCTTAAAAATTTAAAACGTCCGCTTTAAACCTTTCCATAAACTTCTATTTCAAAAGATTGATTTTCTGCGTTGAAGGAAGTCTGAAAGTTTATCTTACCAAAAGGATTTTAGGATACACTAGAAATGCTGTAGCAGGAGTGATTTACTTTTGGTTAATAATTAAGCGGCAGCAGTGGCAACCAGCGATCCACTGCCATCACTTCAAAACTTTCTTCTCTCATAAAATGTACAAATGTATTTCTCGCAGCTGTAGTTTCAAAAATCACATTGCGATATTTACCGTTTTTAAGCTTTATAGAAGTTTGCTGGACTCTTACAGTGTCGCGGTAGAGTAAATGATCTATATCTTCAGTAGCTATTTCTTTAGAAGTAACTTGAGTAGTAAACATTAGTAATGTATAAACAATGCTCAGAGCTATAAGACCAACTATTAAAATAGTGAAAATGAAATGATACTGATTTAATAAGACAAAAACTGAAAAATAAAACAAAGGAAATATCATCAAACAAATTTCTATCAAAAATTTAAATTTAACATTATCCTTGATTATCAGCGTCTCTTTATTGTGAGACATTTTATACGTAGCGTTTTTAGGTTTAAAAAGTGAAAACATAAGTATAAAGATTTGTAGTTGTGCCGCTTTCCTTCCCATGTTGAGACTCGGCGACAAAGCGATTGACATATAAAATTACAACTTAGAATAAAATCACCCAACAAAGTTGTCTTCTTTCTTCTTAAAAACTCTTTTAAAAAAAATACTTTTCGAAAGAAATTATTGATTTTATATGGATGGGTCAGTTGTAATTGACTTCGCGATTGTGTTATTTTGTTGCTTTATTTTCAGCTCAGTTCCTATTTCAGGTTTCAATTTTGTTTTTTTATGTAACGCAGCTGGCAGGTACCGGATTCCTATCGATCAGGACACTCACCATAAATATTTTGCTAGAAATGACCAAAAGCGGTACTTAACTCGTATCGAGCAATTATCTGCTAAAAAAATGTGATTTGCGGGGAATTCTACCACAGCGAGAATACCCAAAACCATTGCAGCCGTAATACCTACCTGCCTTTGCCACCTTTCATGAAGCGGTACGCTATCTAAACATGATGTAATACTAGCAAATGCAGCGGTGTAAACCCGCTACAAACAGCGTTTGCCGCCAGTCCTATAGCTAAGAAAATTCGGAACATAGTTTCAAACATTAACTAGCGTTCTATAAAGTGATCGTTTTTAAAACCTATGAGATACAAATTTGTTTTGGCACGAGTTACAGCAGTGTACAACCATCTTAAATAGCCTTTATCCGGCCCATCTGGTAAATAAGGTTGCTCTATAATTACATTTTCCCACTGTCCTCCTTGTGATTTATGACAGGTAATCGCGTAAGAGAATTTTACTTGCAGCGCATTAAAAAACGGATTCTGCTTGATTTCTTTGTATTGTTTGTATTTAGGTAGTTTTAAATAATCCATACGTACTTCTTGGTACAGCTTATTGCTCTCATCATAAGTAAGTGATGGTGTTTCTGAGGTAAGTGTATCGAGTAAAAGAACGGTTTCAAATTCTTTCATTTTAGGATAATCTACCATACGTACCTTTACTTCTGCAAAGTGGAAACCATAAATGTTTTTTAAAGAAAAGATCTCTAAGACTTCTACAATATCCCCATTCGCAATAAATCCAGCATCGCTAGATGGCTCTAACCAGTGGTAGTTATTCTTTACAACCATCAAATAATCTCCTGGGGAAAGCTCATTCTCATTAAATAAAATACGCGATCTTATTTGCTGGTTATATAGATTGGCTCTTTTATTAGACCGCACAATAATTGCTGTTTCCTCATGACCATGAAAATCGTAGGCAGTATTGATGGTATCCATGATTTCATAACCATCGATAAGTCTGTTGATATCAGTAAAATTCTCTACGTCAAATTTAAAATCGAACTCTTCATGTAAAATGTGATTCCGTATTCCTGTCGCGTTGAGAAGAATTCCTGAGTTAGCACTTTGGCGTTTTACCTCGTTGAGTTCTATCTCTGTAATTTCTTTTAAGTAACGTTGTTGTAACAGTTCACTATCCAAGGCAGGAGAAACATCCAGTTTTACCGGCGGTAATTGTGCCGTATCTCCTATAATCATGAGTTTGCAGTTCACACCGCTGTATACATATTCAATTAAATCGTCAAGAAGAGAACCATTACCACCAAACATTTTATTCTCTGCCACTACATCTGGAATCATCGAGGCTTCATCCACCACAAAAAGTGAGTTTCTATGCTTGTTTTGCTTTAAAGTAAATTGAACGCTGCCGTTGCTTTGTCCTTTTGGGTAATAGATTTCTCTATGAATGGTCGCCGCCTGTTTATTAGAGTAATTACTAATCACTTTTGCCGCTCTTCCTGTAGGTGCTAGCAGTACACAATTCATTTTTAACTTATAGATACTCTTAACAATCGTACTTGTTAAAGTAGTTTTTCCTGTTCCTGCATAACCCCGCAACATAAATAACCGTTCTTTATTTTTATCAATAATAAAATCGGCTAGGGCTTCTAAGGCTCTATCTTGCTCATTAGTAGGCTTAAAGGGGAAGTCTAAAAGGAGTGCTTTGTAAAATTCTTGTGGAGTCATGGAGTATTGTGGAAAACTGAGGATAAACTTAACTCAAATTTTATATCTCAGGCTAGGACGAGTGAAAAAAAATTGTAGATTTGTTACCGTTGAAAAATAAAAAAAAACCACTCATTTATGTTCAATTTAATCATAGCATTTGTTTTAGGCCTGATAGTTCTTGTTCTATTAGCTGTATTTATTAACAAAATTCCTAAGAAATTACATCCAGTTCTAATAGCAGTATTATTGGCTATAAGTGGCTTTTTTGCCTATAAGTTATACAAGTCTATTGAAGAGCCTGTAAAATTTGAGGCTGCAAAAGAAGAGAGATACAAAAAAGTAGTAGCGCAACTTATATTAATACGTGAAGCACAAAATGCGCATAAAACCATTACTGGTGGTTATAGTGATGATATCAATAAACTAGCCATTTTTGTTGACACCGCTCGTTTTGCAATCTTAGAAAAACGCGATAGTACGGTAATTGATGAAGAGCGTAATATCAAATTTAGACTACGCGCAAACGATCCTAATGGATATAAAAAAGAAATTACCATAACTGACACCATTGGGTTCCAACCTGTAAAAGATATGTTTGAAAACATAGATGTTTCTCAACTACTGAAATATACCATTAAAGGAGCTCCTGGCTCTATTGAGTTAAAGACCGATGTAGTGATTGATAAAGAAAATAGGGTACCTGTTTTCCGTGCAGTGGCACAAAAGAAAGACATTCTGTTTGATCAGCCAGAAAGATTGGCAAAAGATGAATTAGAAGCTAAGAGTGTAGAATCTATAGATGGACCTACTATCTTTGTAGGAAGCCTAGATGAAATCACAACTAGTGGTAACTGGCCCAGTAAGTATGCAATTAACCAAAAATAATCCCAACGACTCCATAAAGAAACTGTCCGTTCTGATTCATCAGGATGGACTTTCTTTTTATACCTATGACGCAACTGGAATTTTAAATACCTTGCACAGGGAATTTAAGTACGCTGCAAACCCTATAGAAATCTTGCAGTCTATAGAGGACTGTTATAAGGAAGAAGCTATTTTGGATTCCGCTTTCGCGAAAGCTACCCTGATCTACCACCACAACATATTTACCAGCGTTCCTGCATCCATATACAAAAAAGACCATGCAGTAGACTATCTCAAATACAATGCGAGAATGCTTGAGACAGACGTCTTAAGTACGGACGAAAACCTAGACGACCTAAATGTCAATACCGTTTACATTGCTTATACAAACATCAACAACTACTTTTTTGATCGCTATGGCAGCTATGAGTATTTTCATTACAGTTCACGTTTACTAGAGTTAAGAAGTAAGGAATTACCCACGTTGCAGACGCAAGTATATCTGGATATTAAAAAAAGTCATTTTTACCTGACCATCTTCAAAAACAAAAAGCTCGTGGCACACAATCTTTTCCCACACGATGCAATAGAAGATATTTTATATTACACCATGTTTACAACACATCATAACAATCTCGATCCAGAAACTATGAAAATGATCGTGTGTGCTGAACAAAAAGAAGAAGAATTATTTAATCTTTTATACACTTACGTACGTTATGTAGATGACACAAAAGATTATCCTAACTATTTAGAACAAATTGTATGCGTATAATATCTGGAAAACACAAAGGCCGTAGAATTTCGGCTCCCAAAAACTTACCTGTAAGACCCACCACAGATATGTCTAAAGAGGCGTTGTTTAATATCCTGCGTCATAAGATCCATATTCATGACATCAAGATGCTGGAACTTTTTGCTGGTAGTGGGAATATGTCTTATGAATTTTGCAGTCGTGGGGCGGGAAGCGTTATCGCGGTAGATCAACACCAACCTTGTATTGCTTTTATCAAAAAAACTGCAGAATTACTAGAGTTTCCCATAGATACCATTAAAGCAGACGTGTTCAAATTTCTAGAAAAGCACAAAGGAAAGTATGACATCATCTTTGCAGATCCGCCTTACGCGCTGGAAGAAGAAGAATTTATGAAAATCCCTAACTATGTCTACGCAAACGAGCTTCTTGCCGAAGATGGAATTCTGATCATAGAACATTCTAAACACACCTCACTTGCTGCTCACGAGCATTTTAATAACGAACGACGTTATGGCGGTACGGTTTTTAGCTTTTTTGAAGGACCTAGTAGTGAGGAGGAAGAATAAAATAACGTGAAAAGAGGCTGCTATTGTTGTCTTTCTTTAGCTGATTTTTAAGTCGGTAAAAACTGTAGTTGCTAAAAAAGTGATGGGATCTGTCAATATATAGAAAGAACAAGTCTAGCCATGCGCTTGGAAATAAAAAAATAGCAGGTCTATAAGCCGGATTCTGTTACTCAATTTCTTGAGCACCTTATCATTTATCTAGAATAACGATTGCTCGTTATCTCCAACTGCCTACCCTTCAGAATCGCGCGGATAGCGCTCAAGCTCTGATATACGTGACATTTCACCACATAGAGTTTACCTGGTTTCACTACAGCACTACCTGTACATACTTTCTGTTGCACTAGTCCTATCTCGCTTTCGCGAAAGCGAAAACAAAACGACGGCCGTTAGCCGCTATGTTATCCTATGGTGTCCGGACTTTCCTACCTCGCTTGCGCAAGATCGATAAGGCGACCTGCTAAGCCGCAAAACTAGTTAATAAATGTTGATAATTCACAGAAATTATAAGCTTAGAAAGCCCAGCTAAAAGAGCATAGAAAAGTATCTTTGATTTATGGAACCATTTATAGTATCGGCTAGAAAATACCGTCCCGAAACCTTTGAAGATGTCGTAGGTCAAGGAGCTATTACAAAAACGCTGGAGAATGCAATCAAAAGCAATCACCTCGCGCAAGCATTACTTTTTACCGGTCCTAGAGGAGTAGGGAAAACAACTTGTGCCCGTATTCTTGCAAAAAAAATCAACCATGAAAGTGGTGTGTATGATCCTGATGAGGATTTTGCCTTTAATATTTTTGAGCTTGATGCTGCTTCTAATAATGGTGTAGACCAAATAAGAAGTATTGTAGATCAAGTGCGTATCCCTCCACAAGTAGGTAAATACAAGGTTTATATTATTGATGAGGTGCACATGCTTTCTAATGCAGCTTTTAATGCGTTTCTTAAAACGCTAGAAGAACCGCCAGCACACGCCATTTTTATCCTTGCTACCACAGAAAAGCACAAAATCATTCCTACCATACTATCTAGATGTCAGATATTTGATTTTAAACGCATCACCGTTAGTGCTATGCGAGAGCATCTCAAACGTATTGCTGTAAAAGAAGGTATCCATGCAGAGGAAGATGCTTTACAAATCATCGCTCAAAAAGCAGATGGTGCATTAAGAGACTCGCTTTCCATATTTGACAGAGTAGTGAGCTTTTCTGGTAAAGAACTTACCGTAAAAGCCGTTACAGAAAATTTAAATGTACTTGATAGAGAGACTTATTTTAGGGTGACCGATTTATTATTGGAAAACAATATTCCTCAATTGCTGGTGGATTATGATGTGATCATGGCTAAAGGTTTTGATGGTCAGCATTTTATAAGTGGCCTAGCTTCTCACTTTAGAGATTTGATGGTTGGCAAAGATGAACGTACCATTGTATTATTAGAAGTAGGAGAACAGACTAAGGTAAAATATTTAGAACAAGCTAGAAAGGTAGATTTCGACTTTTTAAGAAAGTCCATAGAAATAGCAAATCAGGCCGATTTCAATTATCGATCGAGTCGCAACCAGCGACTTCTCATTGAACTTACCCTTATGCAACTTGCCTCCATCACTACTGATGGAGAAAAAAAAAATGATGTAAAGTATATCATCCCCGCAACGCAATTTGAACAAGCAACTCCTTCTGTAATTCCCTCTTCAAATAATGATGTTATTGAAGAAAACAAAAAAGCAGTATCGCCATCCCTTCCAATAGAATCAGACCCTGTTTTAAAGGAGGAATCCTCCTCTTACCCAACCTCAGACACAGCGCTAAATATATCAAATGCAGAAACTGAGAAAGAGGAAGCAAAAGTTGAGCCTATAAAAAACACTCCTGCCGCAATTGTTTCAGACTCTCTTGAAGAGAAACGGAAAGCCTTATTTGAGAAGACTAAGGGAAAGGTAAGTGGACTTTCTATTCAAGGAATAGAGGCAAAGAAAACACATATAGCCCAACAACAGGGTAAAAAAGTAAATCATGATCAATTACCAGAAGATCCCTTTACTCAGGAAGAACTGAATGTGGTCTGGACTAAATATGTTGAACATCTTCAAGAACGAGGACAACAAATACTTGCAAGTATCATCAATGCAGATCAACCTGTTCTTAAAGATACAACTATCAACCTGCGTTTTCCCAATCAATCGATGAAGGAAGATCTTGAAAAATCTCAAGGACAAATCTTAGAATACTTAAAGCGAGAATTAAACAATTATCTCATAGACTTTGAAATAGCAGTGGATAAAAGTGTTACTAAAAAATATGTGTATACAGATCAAGATAAATTTTCAAAACTTGTTGAGAAAAATCCTGCGGTAGATCTATTGCGAAGAACTTTTGACCTAGATTTTTAAACTACACATAATCGCCATTGTCTAATCGTTTTTCATTTTCATTTTCGCCAGGGGCAGATGGACCTAGCTCTGGTTGTTATAAACATCCTTTACTTAATCTCATATTGGCAAAAAAGTTAGCCTGTAAGCATGTCCTATTATTAAATTCATTTGTAACGTCTCCAGAAAGTCTAGAATAATTTGTTCTAACCGAAAACCGTAGAATACGTCATCTAATGACAGGGCGCACATAAATGACACAAAAAGTAAAAAATACTGTTATTTTTTGACTGTTAATGGATTTGAATTTCAAAATTACTGTTTCTGTAGTATTGAAATAGCAAAGCTTCATCAACCTTTTAAATTATTGATGATCAGAGTTAAAAACAGATTTTATGATTCCGTCTGTAAGCCCTATCTTAGGAACGTATATATTCTTTGCCTTACTCCACTTCATAGCTCTTAAATAAATACGACAAGCTGGTATAATAACATCTGCTCTATCATGGTTTAAGTTAAGGTGGTACACCCTTTCTTCGTAATTATAATTTTGAAGTTGTTCATAGTAATTAACAAGATAAAAGTAAGAAATAGGCCTCCCTACTCCTTTTCCACTACTTTTAAATATATTATTTATGTTCCCCCCAGAACCTATTAAATCTATATGTTCATAAGGGATTGTAACTTCTTTAATCCATCGTTCTGCTTCATCCCAAAGAGCTTTGTTAACCATATCGTTAAGTAATCTTACGGTACCTATTTTAAAAGATTTAGAGACCACTGCTTTTCCATAAGCAAATACTGTAAACTCTGTACTACCTCCACCTACATCTACATAGAGAAACACTTTACTTGCATCTAAAGACGCATGCAAATCTGTCATTGCAATAATCGCAGCCTCATGAGACCCATCAATGATATCTATTTGAATTCCCGATTCCTTTTCAATTTGTTGAACGACCTGTTTTCCGTTCTGCGCTTCTCTCATTGCACTAGTAGCGTAAGCCTGGTAGGTTTTTACTTTATGAACATCCATCAATAACTGATAAGATTTCATAGATTTTACCATGCGAGATATATTTTCTTGAGATATGTTTCCTGTAGTGAAAACATCTTGACCCAACCGTATAGGAACTCTAATCAGACTGGTTTTTTTAAAAACTGGAGGCTCCTTATTATATAATGTAACCGTTGCAATTAGTAATCTAATGGCATTAGATCCTATATCTATAGCTCCATATTTTCTTATTTCAAAGGACATTACTTTGTTATTTGGTTTTTATAAAATTCATAAGTCGCATATTGTGATCGCACTGGCAGCTCATCATTAACAACGTAGTTATTAAGCTGCTTTGCACATATCTCCCTTGCCTTAGTGTTATCTCTCCAACATATGTCCATGGTGGCTATAATTTCTGCTTTTATATCTTCATCATATATAGGGCAGGCTATCTCTACTCTGCTATCTAAATTACGACCCATAAAATCTGCACTAGAAATAAAAAGATCATTTTGGCCTTGATTATAGAATCGATAAACACGAGGGTGTTCTAAAAACCTATCCACGATACTTATCACCTTAATATTTTCACTCATTCCTTTTATGCCAGGAATGAGGCAGCAAATTCCTCGTATAATCAGTTCTATTTTCACACCGGCATTAGATGCTTCGTAGAATAAATCAATCATTCTAAAATCTGAGAATGAATTTATTTTAGCTCTTATTTTTGCTGGTTTTCCTGCTTTCGCGAAAGCGATCTCACGACGAACCAATCGTTCAATTCCATTTCTGAGATAATTAGGAGAAACTAACAAATGTTTATATCTATGCTGACGGTAATTCACTTCAAAGAAATCAAACACACTTTCTACTTCCTTCAATAATTTGCGATTTGCAGTAAACAAGGTATAATCTGTATAAATACCTGCCGTAGATTCATTAAAATTACCTGTTGATATAAATCCGTATCGAACGATTTTACCCTGTTCTTCACGAGTGATGCAACAAGCCTTACAGTGCACCTTTAAACCAGGAACACCAAAAATTAGGTTCACACCTTCTTCCTGCATCAACTCAGCATAGTTGATATTAGCCTGCTCGTCAAACCTGGCTCGTAACTCTATGGAAACAGTAACCTGTTTACCATTTTTAACTGCGTTGATCAAGGATCCTGCAATTTGTGAAACTTCTGCAAGTCTATAAATCGTGATCTTTACAGTTTTTACTTTTGGATCTAGAGCGGCTTCCCTTAAGAATTTTATGGTATTTGAAAACGTGTGATAAGGTGTGTATTGAAGAATATCTTTCTTAGCTATTCTTTCTAATAAAGAACCTCTTATTTTTACATTTTTAATGGGCAATCCCGGAAGCTTTTCATAGAGTAAATCTGTTCTTCCTAAACTTGGGAACTTTAAGTAATCTCTTCTATTGTGGTATCTACCACCAGAAATAATACTGTCATTATTATCAATCTGTAATTTTTCCATAATTAGAGATAAAGTATCTCTATGAATATCTCGATCGTACACAAAACGCACTGGATCTCCATCTTTACGATCATGTACGCTACGACGTATTTTTTCTAAAAGACTTTTCTTAAGATCCAATTCCATATCTAGCTCAGCATCTAGTGTGACTTTGATCATATGCGCTTCAATATCTTTATAATCAAAAATATTAAAAATATAATGCATGCGATGTCTAATCAAGTCATCTATGAGAATGATATACTGTCTTGCATCACCTTCAATTTGTGGTAATACCACAAATCTATTGAGGTATTTGGGCTTTTCAATAAGTGCATACCTAATCGTATGATCTGTCATCAGCATTCGTATCGCTAAATACCCATAACCGTCTCTCAAATTAGGGAAGTCTACCTCATCGTTGATCATGATAGTACCTATTGCGGGACTTATTTTTTCATTAAAATAGTTTCTTATATAGTCTTCATGTTCTGTTAGAACTTCGGATTCATCTACAATAATAATACTCTCTTTCTTAAGTTCTTCTTCCAACTCTTCAAGAACTCTAAAACTATGTGCTTGATCTACAATAACCATTTTGTTGATTTCTTGTAGCAATTCTTCGGCTGTAATTCCTCCTAAAGATTTAGTCGCATTTTTTCCTGCTCTTTGAATACGTTGTATCGTTGCATACCTCACTTTAAAAAATTCATCCAAATTATTTGAAAAAATTCCTAAGAATCGCAAACGCTCAATAAGGGGAACATTCTTATCGCTAGCCTCTTGTAATACTCTTGCGTTGAACCGCAGCCAACTTAATTCTCTATTAAAATATTTACTCATTTAATTTGTTTCGGGAATACGTGAAATTTGGTTGTTCCTTTATGTAAAGCAGACCAAGAATTTGAATCAAAATCTATAGCTACGACACCAGACGTAGGAACATTGTCAAATTTAGTACTACCCAATTGATTGACTAGATCTGTAATCCCATGATTATGACTAAATATAATTAATGAATTTAAATTATCGTCACATGTGGCAATTATTTTTAACAAATCGTTGCTATCAAAAGTATATAAATCCCTTTTGAGCTTTAAATTTTTAAAATTATGATCAACATATTCTGTTACTATTATTGCTGTTTGCAACGCACGTGCCGCAGTACTTGACCAGATAGCACCTGGGCTTAAATCAATATTTCTCAACGCTTTTCCTATAAGATGAGCATCATCTATACCTCGTTGAGTTAATACTCTGTCATAGTCCCTAACTTGAAGATCCCAGGTAGACTTACCATGTCTTATAATTATTAATTGTTTCATTATGGTTGCAATCTTTTAAAGATCCATTGATCGTTTTCTTCTCTGTACAAGATGCGATCATGGAGTCTATTAGGTCTTCCTTGCCAAAATTCAAAGCTGACAGGTTCACAAGCATACCCACCCCAAAAATCTGGCAATGGTATATCTGTATCTTTGAATTTATCTTCGAAATGGGATAATTGTTTTTCTAATTTGTCACGAGAAACCACATCACTACTTTGATTACTTGCCCATGCACCAATCTGACTACCACGCGGTCTGGATTGAAAATAACTTAAAGATTTATCTCTTGAAACTTTACTTACGTTTGCTTTAATAATAATCTGCCGCTCTAAAGATGGCCAAAAAAAATGAAGACTCACTTGATTACAAGACTCCATAGCAAGTGCTTTTTCAGACTTATAATTTGAATAAAATAAAAAATTCCCTTCTAATATTTCTTTTAAAAGTACAATACGAGATTTAGGAAAACCATCTACGCCCATAGTGCATAAACTCATGGCGTTTGCTTCATCTATCTCAACGGTTATTTTTGCTTCCTGAAACCAAGAATCAAATAATTCATAAGGACTTTCTGGTAAGTTTTTTTCCAGTAACGCATCTTTTTCATAAGATTTACGAAGGTTTTGAAGATCTCTTTGCATTTGAATTTATATTACTTTGCAATTTACATAAATTGACTCTTTTGAAGTCGCAAACAATTCTTAAATATATCAATGACTTTAGAGAATTTCTCTTTGGAGTAAGAGAGGTTAGGATATAATGATTAGGTAAAAAAACTATTGAAAGCAGGATAATAGAAAATATACTATTTGATTAACGTTAAGGTTATATAAGTACCATGATAAAAAAAAACCGTTCCCATCAATTGATGAAAACGGTTTGATAAAACAATTTTGTTTTTGTCGGGGTGGCAGGATTCGAACCTGCGACCTCCTCGTCCCAAACGAGGCGCGATGACCGGGCTACGCTACACCCCGATTTTTATTTATATCAGAATCGTGAACTGATTAATATACCTCTTAAAGTTGGTACTATTTTAAATATTTAAGAGGGTAAGGTTGCGGAGAGACAGGGACTCGAACCCTGGCGACGGTTGCCCATCGACAGTTTAGCAAACTGCTCCATTACCACTCTGGCACCTCTCCTAAATACTAAACAACTCGCTTCATTTCTGAAAGCGGTTGCAAATGTAAGTGAAGTTTGTAATTCTACAAACTTAAATTAAAGTTTTTTCAATAAATTATTCAGGATATTCAATACGCAAATGATAGATACTCGCTAACTTCTTTTTAATCACAGCTTTAATAGTTTCAATCTGTTTAAATGTAATATTTGCGTTTAAGAATTGACCGCTATCTACCTGCCCTTCTATGATTTTATTCACTAGAGTATCAATTTTAATGGACGTAGGGTTCTGTATGCTTTTTGAGGCTGCTTCTACACTATCTGCAATCATTAGTATAGCAGTTTCTTGACTGAATGGTTTAGGGCCTGGATAACGGAAATTATCTTTTAAAATGTCTGGGTTCTCTTCCTTAGCTTTTACATAAAAATAATAAACTAGACTATTTCCATGATGCGTTCTAATAAAATCTATTATGCGATCTGGTAAATTATACTTCCGTGCCATCTCAATACCGTTCAACGTGTGGTCGATGATGATCCTTGCACTATCTTCAGGATCCAAATCATTGTGTGGATTAATACCACTTCCTTGATTTTCTGTAAAATAAGTAGGGTTTGACATTTTACCTATATCATGATAAAGCGCTCCTACACGAACAAGCATGGCATTTGCTCCTATTTCATTTGCAACAGTTTCTGCTATATTTGCGACATTTAACGAATGGTGAAAGGTTCCCGGAGCTTTATTAGATAGTTCCTTTAAAAGCTTGGAATTGGTATCACTCAGCTCTAAAAGTGATACATCACTTACCAAACCAAAAATTTTCTCAAAAATGTATATCAAGGGCCACACAAAAAGCATGGCTAACCCACAAAGCACAAAGTAACCTAACCTACTCCACTCCCAACCTACCACACCACCTTGATTAATCGCATAGAAAGCAAAATAAGATAGAAAATAGATTCCTATTATTTGGGCTACAGTCAGAAATAAGTTAGCTCTTTTATATATCTCATTATTTGATAGAATGGTAACTATACCAGCCATCATCTGTAAAAACAAATACTCATCGCTGTTAGGTACTATAAAGCTAAGAATAAAAATTGCAATGACGTGACTGAACAGTCCTAGTCGAGCATCAAAAAAGGCCTTTAATATTAGTGGTAGTATACAAACGGGAACTACATATATATATTGAACATCTATATTAACAACTGCCGCGGTTAAAACTATTACCAACATAATATTAAAAAAAATAAAGAAAACCTTTCTGAAGTTTTCAAAAATTGATTTTCTGTAGCGCCATAAAAATAAAATCAACATCGTATAAGCCATGCCAACTAGTATGATGTAGCCCGAAAGTTTCCATGCATATTGAGATTCTGTCCAAGTTTGAGATTTGTATGTGTTATTTAAAGTATTAAGCACTTGTAGTTTTTCTCCTTCTACGATTTCTCCTTGTGCAATAATTCTTGCTCCTTCAGAAACTACTCCTCGTGTCGAAAGAACTTTATTTAGCTCTTCTTTTATGGCAAGATCTGTTAATTCACGATCATAAATTAGGTTGGGAATTATCAATTCAAAAAGATCTGACAATAATTCATTATTATTAAACATCTTTACATCTATGCCATCAATACGACCGTTGAGCAACTCGCCTAAATCAGCAGGTTTATACAAATCACCATACGAATATGCTATTACCTCGGTATCATATTCTACTAAAACAGGATGACTTTCTTCAAGATCAATAGGCAGTTCAAGATAGCCAATGTCATAAATGGTGGATATAATATTTTTAATTTTATTATTTAACCTTCTAAACTCATTGAGATCGATAGAGTCTTTCCTTTTGCTGTTTATTCTAGTTAACCATTTATTAAATACTCTGTCTTCTACAGTTTGATCAATTTTGAAGTAACGCGGTGCACTTTCAGATACATATTCTCTTTCAACTAACAATGATTTTTCATCTTTTTCAATAGGGAAAGAAAATGGAGCATAAAGGGTTTCATAGTCCCAAGGCTCTCCTTGATTATAATCGTATTTAAATCTATTATTATTAGGAAATACATATACCGTTAATGCAGTACAAAAGCATAACAATATAATTCTATAAATGATATTCTGATAATTGTATAAATTATTCATCGCAGTTTATAATATAGCAAATTAACAACTATACTTTTAAAATACCCTTTTTCTAATCACAAATAGGTCATGTATGGCAGGAACTAGGTGATTTACTTATTAAAATCAGTATTTTTGCAAATAAAAACAGGATCATGAAAAAAGTAGTTATCGTATCTTATGCAAGAACGCCTATAGGAAGTTTTCTGGGTAAATTATCTTCTGTACCAGCAACGACATTAGGCTCCATAGCGATTAAAGGTGCGATGGATAAGATTTCATTGGATCCTAAATTAGTAGATGAAGTATTAATGGGTAATGTAGTGCAAGCCGGAACAGGCCAAGCTCCAGCAAGACAAGCTGCGATGGGAGCGGGAATTAGTAATCATACCCCTGCGACTACCATAAATAAAGTATGTGCAAGTGGAATGAAAACAATAATGATGGCTGCTCAATCCATTGCTTTAGGTGATCAGAACGTTGTTATTGCGGGAGGAATGGAGAACATGAGTATGATACCTCATTACCTACATATGAGGAATGGACAGAAATTTGGCCCAACTACTCTGGTAGATGGTTTGCAAAAGGATGGTCTTGTTGATGCATACAGTCAAGAAGCTATGGGAACTTACGCTGACCTTTGTGCAAAAGATCACAATTTCACAAAAGAAGATCAAGACGATTTTGCTATTCAATCCTATACCCGATCAAAAGCCGCTTGGGAATCAGGCAAATTTCAAGATGAAGTAGTACCTGTTTCTATTCCGCAAAGAAGAGGAGATGATATTATTGTAGATATAGACGAAGAGTTTACGAATGTAAGAATGGAAAAAATCCGTTCCCTCAGACCTGCATTTTCTAAAGATGGAACTGTAACTGCTGCTAACTCGTCTACTATTAATGATGGAGCTGCTGCTTTAGTTTTAATGAGCGAGGAAAAGGCTGAAGAGTTAGGCTTAAAAGTACTTGCCACAATAATAGGTTATGCAGATGCTGCTCAAGAGCCAAAGCTTTTTACAACTACACCATCTAAAGCGCTACCGAAAGCACTTCACAAAGCTGGATTAAGCTTAAGCGACGTAGATTACTTTGAATTTAATGAAGCCTTTGCAGTGGTGGGTCTTGCTAACATGAAAATCCTAGGTTTAGAAGATAAAAATGTAAATGTTTACGGCGGAGCTGTATCGTTGGGTCATCCTCTTGGATGCAGTGGAGCAAGAATTGTGATTACACTTTTAAGCGTTTTAAACCAAGAAAACGGCTCCATTGGAGCTGCTGCTATATGCAATGGTGGTGGTGGTGCGAGTGCTATTGTATTACAATCTTAATTAAATTTTATGAGATACGGTATCTGCCCGATTTCTATTGCCCCATTAAGACTTGAAACTAACGACACCAGTGAGATGGTTTCACAGGTACTTTATGGAGAAATTTTTAAAATTATTGAGGATAGAAAAAAATGGTCTAAAATAAGACTTGCTCATGATAACTACGAAGGCTGGATCGATAATCAACAGTATCAAGAAATCGAGGCAGAAGAATACCATCTTTTGATAAAAGAAAACAACTATTATTCAAAGGACTTAATAGCCTATCTTACACATAATGACCACACATTAAGCAGTATAACAATCGGTGCACAGGTGAGTTCTTCACCTTTTCTTAATGACCAATTTAATATAAATACTCAACCTATTATTTTAGGTAAATCTCAACTGATTGATAATGCGTTGCTTTTTTTAAATTCTCCTTATATGTGGGGTGGAAGAACACCACTAGGAATAGATTGTAGCGGGTTTACACAGCTTGTATATCGCTTAAATGGAATTGATCTTTTAAGAGATGCAAGTCAACAAGCTACGCAGGGAGAAGTGCTTAGTTTTATAGAGGAATCAGATCCTGGTGATCTGGCGTTTTTTGATAATCAAGAGGGAAAAATAACTCATGTAGGTATCATCATGAGTGATAATTATATTATTCATGCTCATGGAAAAGTACGCATAGATCGATTGGATCAAAGTGGGATTTTCAATGTAGCAAAAAACAATCACACGCATAAATTAAGAGTCATCAAAAAAATTATTTGATTCTAATTTTACATGTATAGTAGGTCATAAAAAAAGCTCTTAGAAATTAATCCAAAAGCTTTATTATATTCTACTTCTGAATAAAAGGTATAAATTAAAACTACATCTTAGATTTAATTTCTGCAGACTTTTCTTTCATCTGCAAAAAATCATACAAACTCAATAGTGTTCCCATTACGCCTTTTTCTTCTGGATTAACCTCGTGAGCTTTCTCTAAACTTCTGATTGCTTTTAAATATAATTCCTTTTGCTCTGCGACAGTTGTCTCCTCTAAATTACCTGTCTCTAGATAAGCATTAGATAAACTCACTAATGCAAAATAGTCGTCAGGCGCCAATTTAAGACTAGACTGAAAATAACGCATGGCACTTTCATAATTCTTACTTTTCATGGCGGCCTCCCCTAAATTATCAAATACCTTGGGATCAGTAATATCAACATCTATATTCTCAACAGCTTCTTTATACTCCTCCATCATCCCTAAAGTCAAGTAAATATCTGCTTTAACTAATTTTAATGAAACATCTTCTGGATAATTTGTTAAAGCAGTTTCGTAAATAAATTTTGCCTTTTCTTTATCATCTCTTTCAGTGTATAACCACACTACTTTCAAGACAATATCACCTAGATTCGAGGGAGAGCTTAAGGAGGTTGGATTGTCATGAGTTTTGTACTTAATAGCGGTATCTCTAAAATTCTCATTTGAAAAATTTTCTACAACACCATTTTTTTTATTGGTAGCTAGATAACTCGTAACTACACCCGTGTAATTTTTTTCTAATAAAATATCGTACTTCTCCGTGGCTTTATCAAACATAGCATTGTTATAAGCTAGATTACCTGCGCTGTATAACATCTCTAAGTTTGAAGGGCTATTGGCATAAATTTCTTCCACCAGTGACAACGCCATTTTAGGATCTCCAGAAACAGCCCTCTCATTTGCAATTTCAAATTTACGAGCTTCAATCATTTGTTCTAACAAAGAAACTAATGCAAGATCATTAAAACCCATATCTTTTGACTTTTTCAAAGCAGCTTCCGCGGCACGTAAATCTTCTAAACTTGCCTTTTTAAGACCCGTAAGATCAATTAAACTTGCTGCTTTGTAAAATTGATAAGTTCCGGCATATTTAGTTTCAACAGCATTCTCATCAATAGAATTAAATACCGCAAAAGCCTCAACAAAATCTTGTTTATCTATCGCCTTCTCAATCTTTCTCATTTCCCTTTTCTGAGCAATAGCTATAGAAGCTAAGGCTAGAAAAAGTATGGTTAATTTAAGTTTCATATTATAAAGTTTATTATTCTTCACTATCGTCATCTAGTAAGTTTGTGTCAGTGTCTTGATCATCTGATACAATTGCATCATCTGATTCTAAATCAATTTCCTCTTCATCCTTCACAACTTTAGCCACAGCAGCAATAGAATCATTAGCTTTCAAATTGATCAAGCGTACACCTTGAGTTGCACGTCCCATGACTCTAAGATTTGCAACATTCATGCGTATCGCGACTCCAGATTTGTTAATAATCATCAATCCATCTTCATCACTTACATTCTTAAGAGCTACCAGTCCACCCGTCTTCTCTGTCACTGAAATGGTTTTTACTCCTTTACCGCCACGATTGGTTTCTCTATAATCGTCTAAACTAGAACGTTTTCCATATCCTTTTTCTGATACAACTAAAATATTAGAGTCCATATCATTCACCGCTATCATTCCAATTACCTCATCTTCATCGTTTGATAATCTAATTCCTCGCACACCGCTGGCATTTCTTCCCATAGGCCTTGTTTTAGACTCATCAAAACGGATGGCTTTTCCACTCTTAAGACCTAACATTACATGACTATCTCCAGTTGTAAGTTTTGCTTCGAGAAGTGTATCGCCATCTCTTACGGTAATTGCATTAATACCGTTTGATCTAGGTCTAGAATATTGTTCCAAGGAAGTTTTTTTAACGATACCCTTCTTAGTACACATGATCACAAAGTGACTATTGATATAATCTTTATCCTTAATATCCTGAGTACAAATAACTGATTTCACATTGTCATCCTGCTCAATATTAATAAGGTTTTGAATAGCACGTCCCTTAGAAGTTTTGCTCCCTTCAGGAATTTCATAAACCCGCATCCAGAAACATTTTCCTTTTTCTGTAAAGAATAACATATACTGGTGGTTAGTCCCAACAAAAAGATCCACTAAGAAATCTTCATCTCTGGTTGTACTGGCCTTCTGTCCAACTCCTCCACGATTTTGAGTTTTATATTCTGTAAGGCTTGTTCTTTTAATATATCCTGCATGAGAAATAGTGATAACTACTTGTTCATCTGGAATCATATCCTCTATGCTTAAGTCACCACCTGCATATTCTATTTGAGAGCGACGCTCATCACCAAATTTTTCTTTTACCTGAGCAAGTTCTTCTTTAATGATTTGCATGCGACGTTCTTTCTTAGCAAGAATATCTTTCAAATCAGTAATAGTTTCCATTAAGTCGTTATACTCATTACGCAATTTATCTTGCTCCAGACCCGTAAGCTGTCTCAAACGCATTTCTACAATTGCTCGAGATTGAATTTCTGTAAGCTCGAAACGCTCAATTAATTTACCGCGTGCTTCCTCACCGTTCTGACTCGATCTAATTAAAGCAATAACCTCATCAATGTTATCACTTGCGATAATCAATCCTTCAAGAATATGAGCTCTCTCTTCTGCTTTACGCAGTTCAAACTCTGTACGTCTAACGACCACTTCGTGTCTGTGTTCTACGAAGTGATAAATCATCTGCTTTACATTTAGTAATTCAGGACGACCATTAACTAAAGCAATATTATTTACACTAAAACTAGACTGTAATGCTGTGTGTTTATAAAGCTTGTTTATAACTATATTAGGAATTGCATCGCGTTTGAGTATATATACAATTCGCATTCCATTACGATCAGACTCATCTCTAATCATAGAGATACCTTCTATTTTCTTTTCATTAACAAGATCAGCGGTCTTCTTGATCATATCAGCTTTATTTACCTGATATGGGAGCTCATCTACAATAATACATTCTCTACCTTTCACTTCCTCAACTCTTACGCGACCACGTATTTTCACACGACCACGACCAGTATGAAAAGCCTCCTTTACCCCATCATAGCCATGAATAATACCACCTGTAGGAAAATCAGGAGCTTTTATATAGGTAATTAATTCTTCAATCTCAATATCATTGTTTTCGATATAAGCTACTGTACCATCGATTACTTCCCTGAGATTGTGCGGCGGCATATTCGTTGCCATTCCCACGGCTATACCACTAGCACCGTTGACCAAAAGAGTAGGTACTCTTGTAGGGAGCACTGTAGGCTCCGATAGTGTATCATCAAAATTAAGTTGCGTATCAACAGTCTCTTTATCAATGTCTGCTAACATCTCTTCAGATATCTTGCGCATTTTTGCTTCCGTATATCTCATAGCGGCAGGCGGATCACCGTCTACACTACCAAAGTTACCTTGACCATCTACCATCATGTAACGTAACGACCATTGTTGAGCCATACGCACCATAGCATCGTAAACAGAAGTATCCCCATGTGGATGATACTTACCGAGGACTTCTCCTACTATTCTCGCACTCTTTTTATACCCTCTATTGGATAGCACCCCTAGTTCATACATCCCGAAAAGAACTCTTCTATGAACGGGTTTTAGTCCATCTCGCACATCTGGCAGTGCACGTGACACTATGACTGACATCGAGTAATCGATGTATGCTGACTTCATTTCATCCTCAATATTAATTGGGATTAACTTTTCTCCATCTGCCATTTAAATCAGGTTGTATTAAATTAGTTATTTTAACAAATAGCAATTTAGGTAAATCTCTAGTATTAATCAGGCTTTGAAACGTGTTTAGCGTTGTTTTTATTAACACTTTTAAATGCCTTCTGTGGATAAGTTTTATAGCGCTATTTTTTGTTGTAAAAGAGTGTTATTATTAAGCTTTCGCGAAAGCAAACAAAGTATTAACCCTTTTTTATTATACGGAATGCTTTTTGAAAAGAATAAAATCAATACATTTATACGAAAGAAGCAATATGGACGATAATTTTTCACCAAGAGTAAAAGACGTAATCGCCTTTAGCAAAGAAGAGGCGTTGCGATTAGGTCATGATTTTATAGGTACAGAACATTTAATGTTAGGTTTACTACGTGACGGAGATGGAAAGGCAATAGAGATTTTAACTAATTTATCTGTTGACTTGGACAATTTGCGTCGTAAAGTTGAGATTTTAAGTCCTGCAAATCCTAATACACCTGCAGCAGTTAATGAAAAGAAAAACCTTCATCTTACTAGGCAAGCAGAAAGAGCTCTCAAAACCACTTTTCTAGAAGCAAAACTTTTTCAGAGTACTTCTATCAATACAGCACATTTACTATTATGTATCCTACGTAATGAAAATGACCCAACGACAAAGTTATTAAATAAACTTAAAGTAGATTATGATAACGTTAAGGACGAATTTAAATTAATACTTTCTCAGGAAGACGGATATGTAGAAGATGTAAGTGCGCAATCGTTCAGTGATGATGACTCTGGGGATGACATGCAGGACGGAGGTAAAGAAAACCTTTTCCTTCCTAGTGGAGATAAAAAAGTGAACAAAAAATCTAAAACTCCTGTTCTAGATAACTTTGGTCGTGATCTTACTAAAATGGCTGAAGATGATAAACTAGATCCCGTGGTAGGACGTGCTGAAGAAATACAACGCGTCTCTCAGATACTGAGCCGTCGTAAGAAAAACAATCCTCTGCTTATAGGGGAACCTGGTGTAGGTAAAAGTGCTATAGCCGAAGGTCTTGCCCTACGTATTATTCAGAGAAAAGTATCTCGAACGCTATTTGATAAAAGAGTGATCACGCTTGATCTTGCTAGTCTCGTAGCGGGAACAAAATATAGAGGTCAGTTTGAAGAGCGCATGAAGGCTGTAATGAATGAATTAGAAAAGAATGAAGATATTATTCTTTTTATAGATGAAATTCACACCATTGTTGGCGCTGGTGGAGCAGCTGGCTCATTAGATGCTTCCAACATGTTCAAACCTGCATTAGCTCGTGGTGAGCTTCAATGTATAGGCGCAACTACACTTGATGAATACAGAAATAGTATTGAAAAAGATGGAGCTTTAGAAAGACGTTTTCAAAAAGTTATGGTAGAACCTACTTCGGTAGAAGAAACAATTATCATTTTGAATAACATTAAAGGGAAATATGAAGAGCACCATAATGTAATGTACACGCCAGAAGCTATTAATGCTTGTGTGAAGCTTACTAACCGCTACATGACAGATCGTTTCCTGCCAGACAAAGCTATTGACGCTTTAGATGAAGCTGGATCACGTATTCACATCACAAATATTGAAGTTCCTGAACAGATTGTTGAAATTGAAAAGCAACTTGAAGATGTAAAGTTGCAAAAGAATAGTGTTGTTAAAAAGCAGAAATATGAACAGGCTGCCAAATTACGTGATGATGAAAAGAAATTGGAACAACAACTAGCCGAAGCTCAACAGGCTTGGGAAGAAGCTTCTAAGCTGCATAAAGACGAAGTAACTGAAGATAATGTTGCCGAAGTAGTAAGTATGATGACAGGGATACCTGTTAATCGTATCGCTACTAAGGAGATGAAAAAGTTAAGTAATCTCAACAAATCTATCGGCGATCTTGTTATAGGTCAGGAAAAAGCTGTAAAACAAGTTGTAAAAGCGATACAACGAAATAGGGCTGGATTAAAGGATCCTAATAAGCCTATAGGTTCATTTATATTCTTAGGACAGACCGGTGTAGGAAAAACACAACTGGCAAAGGTTCTTGCCAGTGAACTTTTTGATTCAGAAAATTCACTTATCCGTATAGATATGAGTGAATACATGGAGAAATTTGCTATTTCTAGATTGATAGGTGCACCTCCAGGATACGTAGGTTATGAAGAAGGTGGACAACTTACAGAAAAAGTGAGACGCAAGCCCTATGCAGTAATTCTTCTCGATGAGATAGAAAAGGCTCATCCAGACGTATTCAACATGTTACTTCAAGTGCTAGATGACGGTTTCTTGACAGATAGTTTAGGAAGAAAAATTGATTTCAGAAATACTATTATTATCATGACCTCTAATGTAGGAGCTCGTAAGTTAAAAGATTTTGGCTCTGGAGTTGGTTTTGGTACTGCTGCACGTAAAAGTGCAGAAGCCGATAATGCGCGTGTCGTCATACAAGCGGCTTTGAAAAAAACGTTTGCACCAGAATTCTTAAACAGAATTGATGATGTTATCGTATTCAATGCTCTTGAAAGAGAGGATATCCATAAGATTATTGATATCGAACTCGCAAAATTATTTACTCGTATTGAGGACTTGGGCTATAACCTTACCTTAAGCGATGAAGCAAAAGATTACATAGTTGAAAAAGGCTTTGACAAGGAATACGGTGCCAGACCTCTTAAACGTGCGATTCAAAAATACATTGAAGATACACTTGCAGAAGAAATAGTAAATAGCCAGCTAGAAGAGGGCGATGCTATTTTCATGGACTTTGATAAAGAAAATGACAAACTTATACTTAAAATTGAAAAACCTTCTGAAAAACCTTCTGAAGAGCAGTCTACAGAATGATTGATAGGTTATCAATGAACTTTAAAAGAGTCTTGAGATGTAATTCTCAAGACTCTTTTTTTATGACCCTTTTTAAACTTTATCTCAATTACAACTGATACAATTACATGAACTTAATGTGAATAGATAGCTGATAATTAAGGGCCGCTTCCTCCTTAACGGTTTAAGTATTTTAAATGCGGTTACTAGCCATGTTGGATCATCAACGCTATGGGGTTTAAATTTTAAACACTTCAGAAAGGCCACATCCATTGAGATATTTGTTTTTTAGAGCATAATACTAAAGTGATGATTTATAAAATTAAAATAAAAAGGCTCAGTTGAAACAGTTTATCAAATAAGGAAAACGCTTAACATATTCCAAGCTGCGGCTTCTTAGTTCATTAAATGAGACACTTCCAGACGCCATTTCAATTAACTCAATAGCTCTTGATCCAGACTGGTAAATTCTATTAATTCTCTAGCAAGGTTTATATCTCCGTACATCACTCTATCTTCTTCATAGAATGGCACCGTACTGCGTAATAAAAATACTATAGATTTTAAAAAACTAGAGGTCTGTTTATCTTGAAAATCTATTGCTTGAGAGCTGGTCAATAACTCAATTGCCAAAACAGTTTTTATATTATCAATAATCTTGTAAGCCTTAGTAGCTGCATTTGCTCCCATACTTACATGATCCTCTTGTCCATTAGAACTCACAATACTATCAGTAGAAGATGGATTTGCTAAATGCTTATTCTGACTTACTATACTTGCAGCTGTGTACTGTAAAATCATCATACCGCTATTAAGACCTGCATTTTTACATAAAAAAGGAGGCAATCCTCTTGTTCCACTCATCAATTGAAAAGTCCTACGTTCACTTATACTTGCTATTTCACTCATTGCTATGGATAAAAAGTCTATTGCCAAGGCAAGCGGCTGTCCATGAAAATTTCCACCTGAGATAATGGTGTCAGAATCTGGAAAAACATTAGGATTATCTGTAACAGAGTTACATTCCGTTAGTATAGTCTTGACTAAATGATCCAACGTATCTTTTGTAGCACCATGAACTTGAGGCGTACATCTAAAACTATATGGGTCTTGTACATTTTCTTTGTCATCAGCTGCTATTTCACTATCCTCCAATAAATCACGAATTATAGAAGCACTTTTAAGTTGGCCTTTATGAGGTCTAATCAAATGAATACGCTCATCAAATGGAGACATATTACAAGAAAAACCATCTAACGATAATGCCGCAGTTATATGAGACCAATACCATAAATTTTGAGATTCTATAGAAAGAAACACACCATATGCGAGCATAAATTGCGTGCCATTAATCAAAGCAAGACCTTCTTTGGACTGTAATTGTAAAGCATCCCATCCTTTGATAGAATTGATCTCTTCACCTGTATATCGTTTCCCTTGATAACTTACTTCACCCAGACCTATTAAAGGTAATGCAAGATGCGCGAGTGGTGCAAGATCTCCAGAAGCACCTAAAGATCCTTGCTCATAAATAATAGGATATACTCCATGATTATAAAAATCAACTAAGCGTTGCACTAATTTTACACTCACACCGCTGTGTCCATAAGAAAGACTTTGAATTTTGAGAAACAACATCAATTTCACAATTTGCTCTGACACCTCTTCCCCTGTTCCACAAGCATGGGACATGATTAAATTGTGCTGTAATTGTGTTAAATGCTCTTTGTGTATTTGAGTATTGCATAGGGAGCCAAAACCAGTATTAATCCCATAAGTAGGCGCACTATTCGTTTTTCCAAAATTCTTATCTAAATAATCTCTACATTTTTGAATTACAGCAATGGAGCCAGTTGATAACTCTAATTCTGTAACGTTTTGATTTATATGATGTAAGTCATTAAAACTTAATCTTTTCGAAGAAATTTTGTGTATCATTTTTGGGCTGTTTAATCAATGTAAAATTAAACAAAAAGATTCACACTAATTGTGTTTTTGTTCTACTTATAATTTAGTGCTAAAGTCCCCTAATTATCGTTATTTTATCCTCAAAAATCATTGGTATAGGATTTAATTATTTAAACTGCACATAAGTCTGACAGCAGTGTCATTTCAAATCATGTTGAAATAGAACCACCTAGGTTTATGACAGGTATAGTTAGTTAACTATTATACCTGTGATAAATAAAAAAGATAGATTCATTTCCTGTCATCAGCTGTAATGAATTGATCCATTTGTAGTATTAGTTAGCACCTAGAATACCAGTGGTGCTTTATTCATAATCTTACAGTTAGAAACCTTTATCCTTTTACCTAATTTCAATGTTTAAAAACCTTTGTTACTGGATCACAAATACTTTTAAGTTTCGATCCATCCATTTCTGTAAATCAAATGTAGTAAAACATCTTTCATAGAGACTTAAGAGAAGCGATCGAGCCCAATGTGGGCCTTTGTATACTTTTCAATGACTGCTAAATCTTAGGAAATACTTAAAGCTATTCCATTTAAAAAAATTATTTTTGCTGTATGAATAATAATAACAATTTAGCATTCTATCCTAAAGGTACTTTAATCCCTATAGGTGGAAATGAAGATAAAGGAATTGAAGAGAATGAGCAGTATACTTTAGATTTTGTAGAAGATGGCATCCTTTATCATGTCGTTCAAGAATCTGGTGGTACGAACGCAAATATCATAGTGATCCCAACGGCATCTAGCATACCGATTGAAGTAGGAGAAAATTACATAGAAGCGTTTGCAACTTTAGGGTGTAAAAATGTGACTGTTTTAGATATAAGAACAAAAGAAGATTCAGAAAAACAATCTTCTCTAGATTTAATACGAAGTGCAAACTGCATTATGTTTTCTGGTGGTAATCAATCTAAAATTACTGAAAAAATAGGTGGGTCTACCTTACATAAGATATTGATAGAGCGTTATAGAAGCGAGGTAGGTTTTGTCATCGCTGGAACCAGTGCTGGAGCCATGGCTATGTCTGAAGAGATGATTTCTGGAGGTAGTGCTACGGAGTCTTTTATCAAAGGAGCCGTTAGAATGCGTAAAGGGCTGAGCTTCATTCCTGAGTTAATTGTAGATACACATTTTATAAAAAGAGGTCGTTTTGGACGACAATCTGAAGCTATTGCAAAGTTTCCTCATTTGTTAGGAATAGGTCTTGCCGAAGATACTGCAGTCATTATTAAACAAGGCACTCACTGCACTGTTATCGGATCAGGAATGGCGATTATTTTTGACGGTAGTTCGTTAAAACATAACAATGAGAAACTTCTAGAAGAAGGCATTCCTATGACCATTGCAAACATGACCGTTCACGTATTATCCAACAGTGATATGTACGATATTAAAAACAGAACTGTAAGCGTGCTTCCTATTGAAGCACCATTTATTTAATAAAACTAACATTTTTAAGAAGTCTTGACACTAATTTGGGCGTTACTATATCGCATTCACATGCGATTTAGTAAGGCTTTACGTTATATCTTTTTACCATATATATATTTTGATTCTGCCAGTAGTTTTTAAAGTAAAAAGGATGCCACTGCAATCCCTAACGCTAGGATCAAAACTTTATCGTACTTTCTTAATAGATCGTAATTATGAAATTAGTGAGTTAAGTTCAGTAAGCACTCATGCACTGGCCGTAAGTTTAAAAAAGCGAATTCTTTTTCAGGTAATTCAAGAAGGTATCGATTTCAAAAAATCAATAGTCTTTATATTAAAGTTTTCCGGTTGCTCTACGTTTACCACATGACCACAGTTTTCAACAATATATAAAGAAGATTGTACATGTTGTTTCACCACTCTTTTAATAGAAGGCAAGAATAAATGATCTTGTGCTCCCATTACATATAAAGTAGGTATTTGAATGTCATTTGCTCTAAATAGGCGCAACAAAGGGTTAATTTCTGCCGTTAATTTAAACCACCTAATAAACTCTTTTCTACATAACTTCTTAGCTTCGTTTGCAAAAAGAATTCTAGATTCTTTGTGATTTTTCTTTGGCATAATAATAAACGCAAATAGTTTATAGAGCATCATATAAGGGACCACCGATTTAAAGATGTTACCTACACGCATTAAAACCTGAGAACGAACATTCAGTTTTAAAATAGCACCACCCATCACCAAACTTTCTACAAGATCTTGCCTTTTTTCAGCTAGATTACGTATCAAAATTGTCCCTAAAGAAATCCCAATAAAATGAGATTTTTTTATTTCTAAGTGTTCTAAGACTTCAATAATATCATCTGTAATTGCATCAAAAGTATAGGCATCATTAAAGGTGTCCTTTAATGTGGGCTTGCTGTTCCCATGTCCTCTAAGATCCAATACCAAAACATTGAACTCTTTTTTAAAAGCTCTTATTTGACGAAACCAAATGGAACTACTTCCACCAGCACCATGGACAAAGCTTACCCACTTTGTGGTGTTTGGGTTTAAATATGTGTAGTGATTTAGCATAAGAAAAGTTACAAATATAGCTTTAATTTATAGGACCTAAGCACCTTAACAGTTTTTACAATGTTTTTAGAAGTATAGATTTAAAGAAGGGAACCTAAGAACTACTAGAATCAATAAGAAAGGTGAAATAAACCAAAGAAATTGATTCCATAAGGAACTCCCACAACGACTTCAAATAGACCCTTTCACGTTTTATCTATCAGTAATAGATCCAATTTAAAAATTAAAAAAATAACAGTTTTACATACTAAATCTTTATACTCAATTGATGTGGCTTTTAGTTTATAATAGAATTATTTATGCGCAACCTCAATTATATTCTCATACCATAAGATCGAGCATTGGGTTGTTTCTTTTACTTATAAGCTTATTGATAATTTAATTACTATACAAGTAAAAATGATAACACGACGGTCCTTACGTGGAAGATTAAAACCATCAAGTTTATATTTTTTTTGTGAGCAACTAAACCCGAATAAACCAAATCAAACATCTCTTTACTCTAGTAAATCCATATATATTAGTTCTTCTTTCCACAGATCAATATAAAATATAGTTTTTTTCTTAATTACACAACAAATTTTTAGACGGGTTGTATCCATTGAAATACACACATCATATTCTGCCTCTTTTCCTCAATATGGCATCCACAATATGGAAATTTAAGATTGATCAAATTTGATTTTTCATCAGTAAAATTAATAATTATTTAAGCATCACCAGTTATCTGATTGAATCGATCGTATTGAATGCCTTCAGCGATAATTTCATAGGTAAGAATAGTTACCGGTGCAACATTTTCTTATACAGAAAAATCAGATTTAGCAAAACCGAAACTTCATTTTTTTTTAATATCCAATCTTTATTACTTGAACTTACAAAGTCTAAAATTTAGCATTTATTTTATTCCCCATATTGTAATTTTAATCGTTTCTTTGTTCCAATGGTTGTTAATATTGAAAGTACAGTCATTGCTGAAATGATTCCAGCATAGTCAATAATAGCAGCAGTAGAAAATAATGTCTGAATAAAACTATCTGACCCTTTTAAGTCAAACAAATTATTGATTATCTGATAAACGAAACCTCCAATTGAAAAAGCAATTATATTATTAATAAAAAATAAAATATTTTTTTCTTTAATATTTGCTCTAAGTCTTTTTTCTTTGATTTGACTATCTTTAGATTCATTATAGATAGTCATTGTGATAAAAACAAATCCGCCAAGTAGCCCTCCTAATAAATTTGAAATAATATACTTTAAAGTTTCTTTCTCAATTAATATATTTATGTCTAATTCGTTTTTGAGTAGAGAATTAGTTATAAATTGAAAAGTAATAACCGCTAAAATTATTCCTGAAATCCAATACTTTGTTATTGCAAGATATTTATATTCTTTAATTTTTTTCCACATAATTTTAGCTTACTAATTGTCGATTTAAATTAAGCGTGAGAACTTCGTACCGTTTATTAGACTTAATGTTCCACTCATTTAAATCCACAGAAACTATCGAAACTCTCATTTTTTTCTATTCTTTATTATTCCTGTCGTTTATGGTATCATACATTAGATAAAAATGGTGAAAGCATCAATAATCCAATTATAATGAAATACATGTTGGGTGAACCTGATCTAACTTCTATACCGATACAGAAAATTATGCTGCCAAAAAAATCATTCCAAGCATGACATAAAAGCCAACTTAAGAAAGTATTTTTCTGATATTCATTTTCTTTTAAAGTTGCGTAAAACTCTTACTTATAAATAGACACCTCAACAGCACCGTTAGAAGACTTACTCGCGCGATACATTCCCTCTGTATTAAATGGCATCGAAATGTTTCCTTTTGCATCTACTGCTATAAGTCCGCCATCGCCTCCTATTTCTAGAATGCGTTTGTGGATAACTTCCTGTGCTGCCTGATCAACTGTCATGCCTTTGTGCTCCATTAAACAAGCCACATCATAAGCAACTACGCCTCGTATAAAAAACTCGCCACTTCCCGTGCAGCTTATCGCGCAGGTTTTATTATGAGCATAATTACCCGAGCCTATCATCGGACTGTCTCCAACACGTCCCCATTTTTTATTGGTCATACCACCAGTAGAGGTGGCTGCGGCTATATTCCCGTCTTTATCGCAAGCAACGGCTCCTACAGTACCGAATTTAGAATCCTTTTTTACCGAATGATCCAATTGAAAACTGTCGGTATCTTTAATTTGCAACCATTGTTGGTGTCTTAATTCGTCATAAAAATAGGAGGCATCCTCAAAGATATACTTCAACTCCTTGGCAAATTGATGCGCACCATCACCAGCTAGAAATACATGCTCACTTTTTTCCATGACATCGCGTGCCAGGCTCACGGGATTTTTAATTCCAGTGATCAAAGAAACTGCTCCAGCATTCAACGTTTTACCATCCATAATACTCGCATCCATTTCATGAGTTTCATTTGCTGTAAAAACAGCTCCTTTACCTGCATTGAATAAAGGCGAATTTTCTAAAACGACCACAGCGGCCTCTACCGCTTCAACAGCCGTGCTTCCTGCTTCTAAAACTGAGTATCCAGCATCCGTTGCTGTCTTTAGATCATTCTTATATCGAGCTTCTATCTCCGGAGTCATCATTCCTTTTACTAGAGTTCCTGCACCACCGTGTATGGCTATAGAAAAAATGTTTTTCATGTATTCTTTTTAATTTATTTTAGAAGACTTATTCTATGGATCCTACCCAAGAAGTCCTTCCCCTTACCATAGCCATCGTTACCAAAAAGGCAGACTTGTTATGAATTATCTTGTAATTAGCTTTTTCTCCCATTAGCATTAGGAAAACAAAAAATGAATACCTAATTTGACATTTATTTTCTATAAATTGAGAATGATTAAATCAACAAATTACCACATCTTCTAATCCAGCAAGTGCAATTCCCCACGATTATCCATTTCTTTTAACTTTTTAACGAGTTCAAGCGCATCTGGCACTACATCGCTACACAAAATAATGAGCGATCCTTTTACTGCATTTTTCACAGCAAACTTAATTGCCTCTCTTTCGGATGGTATAATAGTTATCTTTTTATTAGGGTCTCTCATCCTAATACCATCATCGAGCATTTTAATAAGCTGCTCTTCTGTTTTCCCTCTTAACCGTTTGTCTTGTCTAATAATGATTTCATCGCACATGTCTGCGGCGATGCTTCCCATTTCATTATTATCTTCCTCTCGTCTGTCTCCTATACCAGCGATTATACCCACTTTTACCGTTGCTTCTAACTCATCTGTAAACATTTTAAGGGCTCTCATTCCTGCCGGATTGTGAGCATAATCTAAAAGGATAGTAAAATCTTTAAACTCAAATAAGTTCAATCTTCCTGGAGTTTGTGAAGAAGATGGAATAAAGGTTTCCAATGCCGCTTTCATATCTTCAATACTGATACCTTGTACATGAGCTGCAAGAACCGCACCTAGTACATTTTGGATCATAAATTTTGCTTTTCCACCATAAGTTAAAGGAATATGCTCTGCTTTCATTAAGCGCATTTTCCACTCACCTCTACAAATAGTCACCCAGCCATTCTCATAAACTGCTGTAATACCATTTAAACGTTGTAATGCTTTAATCCTTGGATTATTCTCATCCATGGAAAACAGCACCACGTTGCATTCTAAGTTGCGTCGCATGTCGTACACTAAATCATCATCTGCATTTAAAATGGCATAACCATCTGGTAAAACAGTTTCCGGAACGACTGCTTTTACTTTGGCTAGTTGGTCAAGTGTATTGATTCCTTTTAAACCCAAATGATCACCTGATACATTAGTAACTACTGCCACATCACATTTTTTAAAACCTAGTCCAGCTCTTAATAATCCTCCTCTTGCACATTCTAAAACGGCAAAATTTACAGTAGGATCTCTAAGAACAAATTCTGTACTAGCAGGACCAGTACAATCGCCTGTCATTAATAATCTATTTTGAATATAAACACCGTCACTAGTTGTATAACCAACCCGGTAGCCCGTCATTTTTGCAATGTGAGCTATTAAACGTGTTGTAGTCGTTTTTCCATTAGTCCCAGATGTTGCAATAATGGGAATACGTCCTGTATCTCCTTTTACTGGAAATAATTTATCAATTACTGGAGCGGCCACATTACGTGGCAATCCACTAGTTGGTGCTAAGTGCATTCTAAAACCTGGTCCAGCATTCACCTCGAGAACTGCACCTCCTGTTACAGAAATAGGTTTAGAGATGTCTGTGGTCATGATATCAATTCCACAAATATCTAAATCGATAATTTTTGAAATACGCTCTGCCATACTGACATTTGCAGGATGTATGATATCTGTAATATCTTCTGCAGTTCCACCAGTACTTAAATTAGCGGTATCTTTTAAAACAAGTCTTTCCTCTAGAGCGATAACAGATGTTAAACTGTAACCAGCATCTTTTATAATGTTAATTGTCAACTCGTTAGTAGTGATCTTAGTCAAGACATTTTCATGTCCATAGCCACGACGTGGATCACTGTTCACTAAATCTATTAATTCTTGAACAGTAGACTTTCCGTCACCTATTACGTGTGCAGGTGTTCTTATCGCTCCAGCAACTAAGACATTATTAATTACTAGTAACCTATAATCTTGACCTTGTATGAATTTCTCAACAATGATAGCACCGCTTTTTGAACTCTCTTTTGCGTGATTAAAACCAACTAGAGCATCTTCATAATTCTGAATATCTACGGTTATACCTCTACCGTGGTTTCCATCTACTGGTTTTATCACTAAAGGATAACCTAAATGCTTACAGGCCTCTTCTAAACTGCGTTCACGCCGTATAATTTCTCCTTTTGGCACTTCAACCTCAGCCTGTTCTAAAAGAAATTTAGTATCTTCTTTATCACAAGCGAGCTCTACACCTATACTGCTTGTTTCACTAGTGACCGTAGCTTGAATGCGTTTTTGATTTGCTCCATAACCCAATTGAACAAGGGAATATTTGTTCAATCTTATCCAAGGAATTCCCCTAGCTTCTGCTTCTTGTACGATAGAACCTGTACTAGGTCCTAAACGGCTACTCTCTCGCAATTCACGCATTTGTTGTATATCGTCTTCCATATTGTAGTCTTCTGCGGCTATTAAAGCTTCACAAATTCTTACAGAAGCTTCAGCAGCATAACGTCCCACATTTTCTTCCATATAAGAAAATACGACATTGTAAACACCTTCTTCTCCATAACCACGAGTTCTTCCAAAACCAGTATCCATTCCTGCGATAGTCTGAATTTCTAAAGCAATATGTTCAATTACATGACCCATCCAAGTTCCATCATCAACACGCATAAAAAATCCTCCTGGACAACCTTCAGAACAACGATGGGAATACATAGTAGGAAACATCTCTTTCAATCGCTCTGAAAATCCAGGGACTTTGTCCGTAGGGAATTCTTCCATTTTTTCTAAATCTAACACCATTACAATAAGTTTGTGGCGTCTTATAGACCAGTAATTAGGTCCTCTCATGGCATTTATTTTGCGTATATTCATTGATGGTTGGTTTTTGAATTAAAAAGTTGAAAAGCTTTATCAGGAATTCACTGGTAAAACGATGAGATAAACTCATCTATTCTAAATTAAAAATTTGTGTCTAAAACATTTCTAAATATATAATATTAAACATAGTCCTCGACCTACTGAGAATAAAACTGTAATTTATTCTCTTTTTTGTTGCGTTTGTTTCTCCTGCCGGTTATTACTAAAGAGATTTATTATACTAGTCCCTATAAAGTTAGATATGATAGAGGCTTTTATACCTTCATGAGCGTAAGTCTGCGATGCTAGGTCTCCACTAGCTCCATGAATATAAACTGAAAAAGTAGCTGCCGTAAGTGGGTTGTATCCTTGCGCTAGAAAAGATGCAATAATACCGCTTAAAACGTCACCACTGCCGGCAGTAGCCATTCCTGGATTACCAGTGTCATTTATGTAAAGATCACATCCCGAAATGATCATGGTATGAGCTCCTTTTAAAATAAGTATGACAGAGTTGTTTTTAGAAAATTCTTGAGCTTTTTCTAGTCTATTATAGCTATTTCTCCATCCTCCTATAAGCAGTTTTAATTCCCCATCGTGAGGTGTTAGAATGGAATCTTTCGGCAATTCTTTCAAAAGTTCGGGATGCTTTGCAAGAATTAGAATTCCATCAGCGTCTATAACTATGGGAGATAATTGTTGTTTAATCGCTTTCGCGAAAGCGGAACACGTATCCTTCTCCTCTCCTATTCCAGGTCCTATGCATAAAGTGACATCCTTGGGCTCCTGATTGAAATCGGTAATAAAATCCTTTCCTTCACTTTGTAAAGTCATGACTTCTGGCAGCGAAGATTGTAAAATATGATTCCCATCTTGTGGAATATAAGCAGTCACTTTTCCCGCACCAGCATTCATCGCGGCTCCAGCACAAAGAACGGCTGCACCCATTTTACCTTTGCTACCAGCAAAAGAAAGTACATGACCATAAGTACCTTTATAGGTAAATTTTTTACGAGGCTTGTACATATTTTGAGCCGCTTCTCTTGTAATTAATTGTGCCAGTGGATCAACTTGTCTCATAAATTCTGGATCTAGTCCTATGTTGATTACTTCATAATCGCCAACAAAAGAAGCCGTTTCAGGAAGAAAAAAAGAAAGCTTAGGCGTTTGAAAAGTGACTGTATGGTCTGCTTCTAGAATAACACCCTTAGATTTTTGAGCTGTATTTGCATATAAACCACTGGGCATGTCTATGGCGATTTTAAAGGCTTTGATGCTATTTAAATAATTTATCAAAACTGCTATCCATCCAGCAACAGGTCTATTCATTCCTGTTCCAAAAATAGCGTCTATGATAAAATCCTGTGATGTGATCTCTGGAATATCTTCTTTACCACTTAATAAAATAGGCCATTGCTCAGTAACATCTTTGATGCGATCGCAATTGGTAATAAAATCAGGCGCTCTTTTTTTACTGTAATTCGTAATATAAACGGTCACATGATAACCGTGTTGGATCATGTGTCTAGCAATAGCAAGACCATCGCCTCCATTATTCCCAATTCCACAAAATATCTTAACAGGCACAGCAGCACCGTTTAATCGTTGATGGATTCTATCAAAGACCATTGTTGCCACCCGTTCCATTAACTCTATACTAGATATTTGTTGTTTTACTAGGGTAGATTGATCAGCTTCGGCAAGCTGTTGTGCGCTTAAAATTTTCAATATAACTCTTTTTTGTACACTGCAATTTAATTAAATCATTGCAATTGATCGTTCGTGGTTTTGTGAATTAGTTTCTGATTTCAAAGCCTTAAAAGGTGCGCTGCTTTAATAGGAAACCGCTACATTTGAGCTTGTAAAATTCCAAACATGAAAAATACTGCACTTACCTCTATACATGAGTCACTTGGAGCAAAAATGGTCCCTTTTGCTGGTTTTAATATGCCCGTGCAATACGAAGGTATCAATGTAGAACATCAAAACGTAAGAGAAAACGTAGGTGTTTTTGATGTCTCTCATATGGGAGAATTTTTAATAAGCGGTTCTCATGCGTTGGATTTAGTACAACGCATTTCTTCAAATGATGCTTCAAAACTTACGATCGGTAAAGCTCAATACGCTTATTTGCCTAATGAAACTGGCGGTATAGTTGATGATTTGCTCATTTATAAACTTAAGGAAGAGGAATACCTTCTTGTTGTAAACGCATCAAATATAGATAAAGATTGGGCTCATATTTCTAAGCACAACATCAAGAATGCAGACATGAGAAATCTATCTGATGATTATTCACTTCTTGCTATACAGGGTCCTAAAGCAGTAGAAGCAATGCAATCAATTACTTCTATAGATTTGAGTGCTATAAAATTCTATAATTTTAAAGTGGCAGACTTTGCTGGAATTGATAACGTTATCATTAGTGCTACTGGTTATACTGGTTCTGGTGGTTTTGAAATTTATTGTAAAAATACAGAAGCCGCTCAAATATGGAAAAAAGTATTTGAAGCAGGAGCAAATTATGGGATCAAACCTATAGGCCTTGCTGCAAGAGATACTTTGAGACTGGAAATGGGGTACTGCCTGTATGGAAATGACATAGATGATACAACTTCACCTTATGAAGCGGGACTAGGTTGGGTAACTAAATTTTCTAAAGATTTTATAAACCAGAAACAACTTCTTGAGCATAAGGAAAAAGGTGTGGATAGAAAGTTAATTGCCTTTGAAATGGACGATCGTGCGGTACCTCGTGGTGGTTATGAAATAAAAGATAGCAGTCAGAAAGATTTAGGGATAGTTACTAGTGGCACCATGTCTCCATCTATGGGTATAGGAATAGGAATGGGATATGTACCACCTGTTTTTGCAACGCCAGGAAGTAAAATCTATATACAGATTAGAAAAAAACTAGTTCCTGCAACTGTAATTAAATTACCTTTTTACAAAAAATAAATTCATTAGCCGCGAGTGTGCGGCTGAGGTGCAAAACCGCTGGCGCTTCAAGAATAAAGAATGGAGGGTAACAACCTGACAAATATCAGTTAAGGAGTAATAGCTTTTTAATTATTCTAAAACCTAATGTCCCTTTATGAAGGATAATAAAAACCAAGTAATGTTGTCTCGATACTTATCTAAACGCTTATTTAGTATAAACACAAGGATCATTCAAATAGTTTTAATAGGAATAAAATAAATTCATTTTTGAGTAGAATTCTAATTTTAGGAGGCAGTGGCTTTATAGGAAATGCCCTTTACAAGGAGCTTGCTCCTTTTTTTGACGTTCATGCGACCTTCAAAACAGATAATGCTGCTTTTGAGAAAAACAAACATTTTCATCAATTTGATTATGAACTAGAAAGTCTTGATATACTTTTAAATAATTTAAAACCTAAATTTATTGTTACCACGTTAAGGGGTAACGTCACTAGTTTAACACGCATGCATTTTGAGATTGCTGTTTATGTAGAAAAGAATGACTGTAAAGTGATCTTCCTATCCAGTGCTAATGTCTTTGACCGATTTACAAATTACCCTAGTTACGAGTATGACAAAACACTCTCTGAAAGTATCTATGGAAGGTTTAAAATTAAAATTGAAAACGAATTATTACGCAAGCCTGTTTCTAAGTATGTGATATGCCGCATACCTATGATTTACGGCGCAGGATCACCTCGCGTTAATGAAATACAGGCACAGCTTAAACTTAATGAGGCTATAGAAGTCTTTTCAAATGTGGTCATCAACGCGACTCATGTTAATAAATTAGTTCAACAACTGCATTATATTATCAATAGAAGACGTCGCGGCATATTTCATTTAGGCAGCAATAACCTTATCCATCATATCGATCTCGTAAAAGACATTTGTGAACAATTAGGGCATCCTGATCCTTTAATAAAGCAAGTGTTTGATTCTAACGAGGATAGACATCTTGCCGTTTTACCTAAGTACAATATGTTGCCTAAACATTTGCAACTTAACATAGAAGATGTGGTAAAGAGTTGTGGGGTGTTGTAAAAAAGAGCAAACTAATAACTAGAAACCGAAAAGCATGAATTCATTATAAAAACGCAACCTCATATGTCCCGCATACCTCTTACAAAATGGTTGAATTACATCATCAAATAACTAGTAACAAATAACGGATCACAAAAATCTCAATCCGATCCTTACTGCACGACTCTTCACAAAGCCAAAAATTTTAAAAACAGAGAACTAGTAACTGGTAACCGTTGATTGGTAAAAAACTAAGGGATATAACGATCGGTACCCCAATTAGGCTTTCTTTTTTCTAAAAAGGCTTCTCTTCCTTCTTTTGCTTCGTCTGTCATGTAAATCAATCTGGTCATTTCTCCTGCAAACACTTGTTGTCCTACCATACCATCATCCGTAGCGTTTAATGCAAATTTTGCCATTTTTATAGCTATTGGTGATTTTTTAAGGATTTCTTGTCCCCAATCAAATGCTGTTTGATCCAACTGATCATGAGGTACAACGGCGTTGACCATGCCCATATCCATAGCTTCTTGTGCGCTATAGGTACGGCCTAAAAAGAAAATTTCGCGGGCTTTTTTCTGACCTACCATTTTAGCGAGATAAGCACTTCCATAACCAGCATCTACGCTGGCAACATCTGTATCTGTTTGTTTAAAAACACCGTGTTCTTTACTGGCAATTGTCAAGTCACAAATTACGTGAAGGCTGTGACCGCCGCCTACTGCCCAACCTGGCACAGCACAAATCACCACTTTGGGCATAAAACGTATCATGCGTTGTACCTCTAGAATATTAAGACGTCCAGTTCCTGAATCATCTTTATAACCATCGTGTCCACGCGCATTTTGATCTCCGCCACTGCAAAATGCCCAGCCACCATCTTTCTTTGAAGGTCCTTCACCAGTAAGAATAACTACTCCTATAGAAAGGTCTTCTTGTGCATCATAAAATGCTTTTATGAGCTCGCTCACTGTTTTAGGTCTGAAGGCATTGCGCACCTCAGGCCTGTTAAAAGCAATGCGGGCTATTCCATCACATTTTTTATACGTAATGTCTTCAAATTCTATAGCAGTTTTCCAGTTGATGGACATAAGATAAGTTTTGAAGCAAATATAAGGGCAATGCTAGTATGAAATAGGCTTTGAGCATTTAGATAGAGGCGGTTATTTTATTCTTGATAGAGATAAAATTTGAAACATCACTATTTATACCACACCCGTATGGTTTGAATCAGATACACATAACCGCCATGCAACTGAAGCCTACTTGTGTTCGCTTTTTTAAATGTATCAGTAGAATTGGGCAGTACTAGTGTTTCTACATTGATAATTTCGCGATTGTAATTTTTTCTAGTCCACTCGTTAACCTGTTCCATTACCACCTCGGTCGATTCATATGTTTTTACACCCCAAAAGTTTTTTTCAACCATCTTAGGTTCAAAATCTATATAATTTATTTCATTTGTCATATTTAATTAGTGTAAAAAAGTTTGTGATTGTTACGCTTTCGCTAAAACGGCGATCCTCAAATCAAAAGGAACATTCAAGGCATGAGAAGGTATGATCATCCAGTCACTCTTTGTAGAGGTATTAAAAATGATTAATTTAATCATATAATTTAACAGTTTGGGGAAATTGATGAATTAGGGAAATCGAGACCGTTAATTCTGTCTCGATTTCTTGTTTAAGAAAATCATGTTAATCTTCTACAGAACAAGACTGCAAGTTGTAGGTTTGCATCATGAGCAAAGATAAAAAACCAGATAATGTAGTTTATGATGAAGAAACAGGCACTTACAATGCCGCACTTCTTCCCTATTCAAGCGGTGTGTCTGCTCCTAAAATAACTACTCCCGATATTACCTCATGGAAACAGACCAATATCAATAAGGTCAACCATGAAATCAAATCCCAATTTGACCAACTCAAAGCTCAATATGAAGGAATGGTTAAGAAGTATGAGGATAATCAACTCGTTTATGGAGCAAAATTCTCTTTTGAACCTATAGTAGGTGAAACCTATCACCTCTATAAAGGGCGTAAAGATGGTCTTCCGTTCTTATCTGTTATTTCGCCAGAGGAATGTTCCTGGGATTTTGAAGGTACTTATAGACTTACTTCTGAGAAGTTATGGGAAGAAATAAGTAACTAATCCCAACAGCTTACTGCGCATCAACACTCCATTACTTTTCACTTATAACTGCTTAAATCCTTGTTTTCTGAAGTTTATGTTGTTTTATTATAGTATTTAACTAAATAATTAGTTTTAACTAACTTCTTAGTTTATATTTGAACTAAGAAGTTAGTTAAAATATGAAAACACTTACCACTGCCGAAGAAGAAATAATGCAATACCTATGGGCGCTTGAAGAGGCAAACGTAGCCAGTATTATTGATAAAATAGACACGCCCAAACCGGCTTACAATACTGTTTCTACCATTATTAGGATTCTAGAAAATAAAGGATTTGTCGATTATCGTAAAGAAGGTCGCGGCCACATCTATTTCCCTAAGGTGGATAGAGCTACCTACACAGCGGCTACAGCCGGAAAACTAGCCAGTAATTATTTTAAAGGTTCTTTTAAAAGTATGGTTTCGTTTTTTATGCAGCAGGAAGACCTAAGCGTAAAGGAACTAGAAGAAATCTTGAACGAAATAAATAAAAAGAATTCATGATACAGCATTTGATCCACAGTTCTATACTCGCTGCATTGTTTTATGGCGTTTATCACTTCTTTCTAAGAAAAGAAACATTTTTTCAATGGAATAGAGCTTTTTTACTGGCTATTCCACTATTGAGTATTGCTATACCTTTTTTAAATGCTCCTTTTGAAATTGAATTAGCAACATTCAATGAGCCTGTTGTTATTCCAGCGTCGTTAGAAATGTCAGAAACTTTAATTATTGATAATCACGTGACGGCTGTTCCTATAGAAAAACCTATTGACTATATGATAATTGCTTTGCTTATCTACGGAATAGGTGTTCTTATAAGTCTATTATCCTTCTTATATAAAATTTCTACCATAAAGGAAATCATTAGTAAAGGAACCTCTCAATTTAAGAATGGACTTCAAATTACTAAAACAACACAAAAACTTACTGCTTTCTCATTTTTTAATAACATTGTTATTGATGAAAATATAGGTCCAGAAAAAACCGAAGAAATTATCGCGCATGAACGTGTACATATCAAACAGCTTCACTCCTATGATTTAGTCGCATATGAGCTGTGTAAAATTATTTTTTGGTTTCATCCTATTCCTTATTTAGCACAACGCGAGTTGAAGTTAGTTCATGAATATATCGTAGATCAATTCCTATTGAAAAACCAAGAAAGCAATACCTATCAAGAATCATTATTAAAAACCGTTTTTGGAACCGATCAATTTACCCTTGCCAGTTCTTATTTCAATAAATCCTTATTAAAAAAACGAATCCTTATGTTACAGAAAAAGAAAAGTACCGCAAAAGCCTTATTTAAACTCGCTTTCATTCTTCCAATCGTTCTAGGCAGTATCATTTTTACGGCTTGTACGCAAGATCCAGAGTTAACTACTGAATCCACAGAAATAAATGAAGAAGAAAAATCAAATTTCATTCCTCGCCTTTCAAAATTTGAATACGGACAAAAAGATTTATATCAAGGACTGAGTGAAAATGATATTAAATTTTATAATTCTTTTAGAAATAGCTTAAAGGTTGATAGCCTTAATGATAAAACCATTGACGTACTTTTAGAAATGATTAAATTGGAAGATGGAAAACGCTGGTCTAGAATCCTCACAAAAATCAATAATAATGGAAAAACCCTAATCGTTGATGACGTCAATGAAAATTTTAATATTATTTATATAACCGAGTCACCTAAAAGTAATCCTAGCTACATGACAGCACCTAATGAATGGAATACCAATTCGATAAAATCGTATGTTGAAGGTTTTTTGGTCGGCACTGGAAAGGATAAAGTATCTGAGTTGGACGACGACGTCTACAGTAAAATGATGGGTCAAGTTATCCAGATGAAAGAAAACACCATCGAAGAAATCGTAGAAATAAAAGAGGTTTATCCAAATTCAAACACAATCGATCCTGATGCCGAAGTCATTACCGAAGATATACCCTTTGCCATCATAGAAGAAGTACCTCATTTTGAAGAATGCACGGGTACAAATGCAGAAATAAAAAAATGCACCTCAGACAAGATCACTTCCTTTGTAAATAAGAACTTTAATACTGGATTAGCAAAAGACCTTTCTGGTCGTCATAAGATATCGGTTCAATTTAAAATTGATCAGAATGGAAATGTTGTAGCCGTACAATCTCGTGCAAAACATCCAAAACTAAAAGATGAAGCTGCTAGAGTTATACATCTATTACCTCAAATGCTACCTGGAAAACAAAACGGACAACCGGTGGGTACTATCTATGCGTTACCTATAATCTTTGAAATCAAGGATTGATGTTATAATACTTCCGCTTTCGCGAAAGCGAAATAATCCTAATCAAAGCGATTCCTTACTAAAAAGAATCGCTTTTTTTATTGCATTGCTAAAAATATTAGCAATGCATTTAATTGATTTTCCGATATTTAATTTTTAAATGAAAAATATTTATGGAATCTACTGTAACAATTAAAAAGCATAGTCGTCTATTAAGTATACCAACAAAATATAAACATTATGACAACTTCAACCGGATTTTTAAATGGACACAAAAACACTATTTCTAGAACCAGCAGCACGACTACGTATTCAGGTTCTTGGAATTCTAAACGTCGTTACAGATAAACCAAATACCAACTCTCAAAAGCTTCACTATGAAAATCTCAAGTCGCAATTTAGACATGAACTCCGATTTCCCAATTCTTTCCAGAAATCGATCCGTTGATGAAAACCTTCCTTTCAATGAAAATTTAGATGCCAATAAATTACTGTTTGTTTACTGAAAAAACGAGTTGTTTTATCCATGTGAACACCAGCGGGACGAATTAAAATTATCGATGTAGTTACTAACTATTTTCTTTTCATTTTCCTAACGAAGTAAAATCCCGATTCCTCTGTATTTATCCGATAACTATAGCAGAATAGCAGGCAAGTTAGTTTTTTTACAAGCTCAAAATTTAATGGGCCTGGTTGAAATCTAGTAAACTAAATTTGAAAATCCCGTGTTTTCTTGACCGAATAGGAAAAGATAACAGACCTTCCAAACGATATACTCAAAGTACATATCTTTATAAGATCAAATTAATTATGATCTGATTACAAAGAATAAAAGGCAACCACACTTATGTAGCTTCCTTGCCACAAACTGTACCCTAAATTAAGTGGATAAAATTTTAAGCTTAAAAGTACCTGACGTTTATAGATACAAACTTTAAAAGCAACATGTTGTTATTTCATTGAGACGATTTAAAGTTTGCTATTAGCATTTTATACTCCAAGAATATCTAAACGGATTTTTAAATCTTTATTTTCTCTGTTCTCAACATTACATTTTTAAAAATTCAAGAAAAGCTACATCCAATAAGTATATGAGAGAAAAGATATAAAAACATGCGTGCTGTTACTTTTATTTTCAAATAAATAATGTTCCTATATATGACATAAAGTAGGATGATCTTAAGGCTTATATTTATGTTAAAAAAACAAGAGTTTATGCTTTATTTAATTCCTGATACAACCAAATTACTACTAATCAAAATAACTAATTACTAATTTTAATAGTCTTGTGTACTGTGCTGCTAAAATTATTAGTTTTTTATATATTTGACTTATAATGTTTTAAGTAATTTTTTCAATTATTTCATGAATTTATTGTAACAATTTGAAAATAGGAACGTCTATTAAGTAGAACCATAAAATAAAAACATTATGAAAACTTCAACAGGATTTTTAAACGGAAATAAAAACACAAATAATAGAACTAGCAACGCTACTACTTTTTCAGATTCATGGAATTCGAGACGTCGTTACAGATAAATACCAGAACAATAGTTAAGACTTATATTATGAAAACCTCCTTAAAAATTTTAGACCTCAATTCAGATTTCCCTGTTCTCTCTAGAAATCGATCTACAGATGAAAACATTCCTTTTGATGAAAATATGGAAGCCAGTAAAACTTTCTTCTTATGATAAAAAAACTGTTTTTATTGAATTTGTAGAACATTTGAATTAGCCTTCTTACCTACCCATTTAAAAAACAGTTCAGCATAACAGCAGTCATGAACAGATACATCCCTTAGTTAACGCTAAGGGATTTATCATTTTATTATTGTTTTGCAACTTCCAAATAATTATTTTTAAACCAAACAAAGGAATTATGAAATGCCTTACTCCTATTTTACTTCTACTTGTTCTCACGCTTGGTTGTAAAAAAGAATCAAAAACTACAAAAGATATTGCCATTAATGAGTCCGAAAAATCCATAGAACCCGTTTTTGAAAGGAAACAACATATTCCTTCTTTTCAAAATATTCCTTTAATTGAAGATCAAGAAAACTACAGGGTAACTCCTATTATACGAGATCTTACAAATCCGTGGGGAATGACTTGGTTGCCCAATGGTGATTTGATGTACACAGAAAAGGAAGGGGACCTCTATAGGTTTGACGGAAAGAAGTCTTATCAAATTTCTGGTGTCCCAGAGGTTTATGTACGCGGTCAGGGTGGTTTACTCGATGTGACTGCACATCCTGATTTTAAAGAAAATAAGCGCATCTATATATCCTATGCCAGCTCAGAAGGAGAAGGAACTGGTGGACATACGGCTATTGCCAGCGCCATTTTAAAAAATGACTATTTAAATGATCTTAAAGTTCTTTACAAGGCTACGCCTAACACAAAGAAGGGACAGCATTTTGGCAGTCGCTTTGCATGGGATCAAAAAGGATACTTATATTTTTCTATCGGTGAACGTGGAGAACGAGATGTGAATCCGCAGGATTTGAAGCGAGATGGTGGTAAAATCTACAGAATTCATGACGATGGACGTGTTCCAGTAGATAATCCGTTTGTAGGAGTAGCTGGAGCCAAAAAAGCTGCTTTTACTTATGGCAACAGGAATCCCCAAGGGATGACGGTACACCCTAAAACTGGTGAAATAATCACTCATGAACACGGCCCTCAGGGCGGCGACGAGATCAACTTCATCAAACCTGGACGCAACTACGGTTGGCCAGTTATCAGCTACGGAGAGAATTATGGTGGTGGAGAGTTTGCAGAGAGTACCTCCAAAAAAGGAATGGAACAACCTTTCTATTATTGGGTGCCGAGCATTGCTCCTAGCGGTTTTGCTATTATTAATACTACTGCTTACGGAGATTGGAATGGAAACTACCTGGTGGGATCTTTAAAATTCCAATACTTAGAAATGCTATATATAAAAGATAAAGGAGTCACAAAAAGAGAAAAACTTGTCGATGGAATAGGACGTTTACGCAATGTGAAAATAGGGCCTGATGGGTTGATTTACATAGCGGTGGAAGGAAAAGGGATTTTCAGTATAGTTCGTTAGTTTTTTAGTTATTCAATCGGTGAGTTTTTGAGCTATGAGCTATGAGCTAATAAAATATTTTAGATTTAAAAGGCCATTTTAATCGGCTATTTAAAAGATCACCACAGGCCATCTTTATAACTCTCAGGCGCAGAATTAGTCCGGCGACACTACGAGAACTCACAAAACCTTTACTAATCCTTAAAAGCAGGTTACTTAATAAAAGATAAAAAGCAACCGTATCCTATAAAAATAGTGACTTTGTTTGTTTACCCTTAAAGGTCTAAGCAACATATATAAAGATGCTTCTAGAACGAAAACTCTTGTCAGTAATAATTTCTACCATTTTGAGAAGGTAGCAGCGTTTTTAAAAACATTAAAAAACGTCAAAGTATTCTCAATTAAACAATTCATTCAAGGATTGCTTTGTATTTTTAACCTCAATAATTAGAAGTTATGAAATATATATATATACTAGCTTTTGCATTTATTTTTAGCAGTTGTGGAAATGACAAAAAGAAAGAAGCAACTGATAATTATGTGACAAATGCGGTACCAAAAACACCAATGGAACAAAGTGTTTCTCGGGGTAAAGAAATTTATGGCGAGCTTTGTGTTACCTGTCATATGCCTAATGGTAAAGGTGTTCCAGGAGCTTTTCCTCCATTGAATCCGTCAGACTGGTTGATGAATAAACGTAAAGAAAGCATTCACGCCGTTAAATATGGTTTAAAAGGTAAGATTGTAGTCAATGGAGCAGAGTACAATAACGTTATGTTACCCCTAGGTCTAGATGATCAAGAAGTGGCAGATGTTATGAATTACACCATTCAGACTTGGAACAGTGGTGAGTTAGTTACTGCAGAGGAAGTGAAGGCTGTGATGAAGTAATTTAAAAAGAGATAAAAATCACGAATCAATAGGGTTGATGAAAAATTAATAAATTCTATTACATGCTCAAATTCTCTAGTCTTAATTTAATTCTTTTGGTTTTGATTTCTTGTGATCAACAGCCAGAAAGTGATATTCTTCCTTACGGGTATTATAAAGATACAAATTGGAGCAATTTAGAACTTTTTGAATTAAAAGGTCAAGTGAAGAGTCGCACCTCTTTTTGTACAGAATTATATGCATATTCACATATCAAAAGAGATAGAAAGACAAAACTATATCACCTGTTAAAGTTTGATAAGAATGGCTTTTTAACTTTTGAAAAAGGAAGTAATTGGGCCGCAAATGCGGATACAACCACTGACACATACACCTATTATTATCCAGAATCAGTACATAATAATTTATACAAAATTGTCAGAAATAATTCAAACGAAACAATTTTTACTTGGGAGCAAAACAACCGAATACAATTCATAAAATATAGAACGATTTCTGATGGAATATCACATCTTAGTTCCATGAATAAATATGAGTATTTAGGACAAACTTCCTTTTGTACAAAAGAATCCAAATTTGATGAAAACGGAATTTTAACCTCCTACGTAGATTTCTTTTTTGATACTGATAAAAACTATTTAGGATGGGATCAATATTGGAGCGCTCAACTTTCAGGACCAATGAGGTTAGCCGAATCTTATAAAATCAAGTATAATAAAAATAAAAAACCGATAGCAACATCTAGCTATGAACATTTTTATGATTCGTTAGAACCTAAAACTCATTTTGAACATCTATATTTAAATGGTCATAATCAACCTATTAATTATGATGAATATAATAAAGACAGTACAAAGGTTATAAGCTCAACAAGGTTTAAATATGACGATAATGAAAGGTTGATTTATAGAGAATACCGCCATAAAGAAAAAAAGAATTTTACAATAGACGAGTATCAATACAAGAATAATCTTCTTACTGCTAAAAAAAATACGAGATGGCAATCTGCTCGCGACACTGTTCAAAATGAATCTGTATTTAAATACGATAATCAAGGTAACTGTATTCAAGAATTAATTTACTTGAATAAGGAATTGTTGTACAAACAGACTCGCCAAATAGAATATTACAAAGATTAAAATGAATTTCATTTTTAGTATGCCCGCGTTTTAAAAAAAGCCTCCATCGATTCTAATAATTCTATAGCCATAGATCGCAAATAAGCAACTTTTTCACTGCGATAAAGATCCCAAGAGGCGTTTCAGTTATTTAGTAAGAAAGGAACATTATGGCTTAGCTCCTTATGCGTTTGAAATGCTGTTTTAAATTTCAAATAATCCCGTTGACCTACGAAATAAAAGAAATCGATTTTAGAAATAAACTAGAAATGCTATAGCCATAGAAGAGATATACTCTGAAAAATTAGCGATTACAACAAATTAACGCCTATGGCACTATTATTTTTTTAACTCTTAACCATCCTTAAAATAGTTCCACTTTTTGGCAGTCATATCACAAATCAAAATCAAAAAAACATTTGAGTAAATAGAAGCTAAGCAATTTTACAATTTGTGCTTTGAATCCAAATAATAAAGCCATTAGTTAAGAGAATAAACTCAATATTTGTAAATTTACCTCATGAATAAAACAGTAGCAATTATCATGGGCTCTACGAGCGATCTTCCTGTGATGCAAGACGCCATAGATGTTCTTAGAGAACTAGATATAGAAATCCTAGTAGACGTGGTAAGTGCACATCGCACTCCAGATAAAATGTTTGAATTTGGTAAAACAGCTCATAAAAAAGGGATTGCCGTTATTATTGCTGGTGCAGGTGGCGCTGCTCATCTACCAGGAATGGTGGCTAGTTTATCACCACTTCCAGTGATAGGAGTTCCTATAAAATCGAATAATTCTATAGACGGTTGGGATAGTATCCTTTCTATTTTACAAATGCCCGGCGGTGTTCCTGTTGCTACTGTAGCTCTAAATGGTGCAAAAAATGCCGGAATTCTTGCTGCACAAATTATAGGAGCAACACAAGAAGATACACGTAATAAAATCATAAAGTACAAAGAAAATCTTAAAGAAAAAGTTGATACGGCAGCTGCGCAAATGCGTAAAGATGTCTAAGGCTTATAAATATACTTCTATCCTGATCATAACAATTACCCTAGTTTGGTTTTGCTATGAAATGTCAGAAAGACATTTAGAGAAATGGCATTTTCTAACAGCTGGAGCTATTAACTTTTTAATGGCGATAATTATTAACAGACAGTTTACTCAAAAAAAACGCAATTATTTAGGCGTCATCCACGGTGTATTTATGGTAGCTTTTTTTGGATACGGCTATTTCTTTATTTAAGATATTTGTTTCATTTTCTTGATCAAAAGTTTAACAAAATTGATATAACTATTTAATTAATGACCATTACTTTTACACTCTATGATCGTAGAAAACAATCCTTTATTACAGGAATTTAACACTCTTCATAATACAGCACCCTTTTCTCAAATAAAGGAAAGTCATTATGAATCAGCTTTCGCGCAGGCGATACAACTTGCGAAAAAGGAAATAGATTCCATTACCGAAAACAAAACAGCTCCTTCTTTTAAGAATACGATAGAAAAACTAGATAATTCTGGAGAATTATTAGGTCGTATTTCTAGCATATTCTTTAATCTAAATAGCGCTGAAACAAATGACGAAATTCAACGAATTGCTCGTGAAGTTAGTCCCGTGTTGAGTGAATTCAGTAATGATATTACCTTAAATGAGACTCTTTTTAAAAGAGTAAAATCGGTTTATGAGAATAGATCTTCAATTGACTTGACAGAAGAGCAAAAGACATTATTAGAAAAACAATACAAACGCTTTTCTAGAAATGGAGCAAACTTAACTGAAGTTCAAAAGGTACGACTCAGAGAAATAGATAGTGAACTTTCAAAGTTATCCCTATCCTTTGGAGAGAATGTGCTAGCTGCTACTAATGCTTATGAAATGCATTTAGAAGATGATTCTAGGCTTACTGGACTAACGGAGAGTGCAAAAGAAGCAGCTGCCGAAGCTTCAAAAGCAAAGCATAAAGAGGGATATTTATTCACGTTAGATCATCCAAGCTACATTCCTTTCATGACTTATGTCGATGACAGGGAATTGCGCAAGGAGCTTTCAAAAGCTTTTGGTGCAAAAGCATACAGAGACGAATACGATAACCAAGAGAATGTTCTAAAAATTACGCAGTTGAGATTTGAACGAGCTCAATTGTTAGGGTACAAGACCCACGCACATTTCGTTTTGGAGGAACGTATGGCAAAAACTCCTGAGAAAGTGAATGAGTTCTCCCAAGAAATTCTTGATAAAGCAAAACCTGCTGCGCAAAAAGATTTTAAAGAATTACAAGAATTTGCACAAAACTTTCATGACAACCCAGTTGATTCACTTCAAAAATGGGACGCAGCTTATTACTCAGAAAAATTAAAACAACGCCTTTTTAGTTTAGATGATGAGTTGTTGAGACCTTATTTTAAGTTAGAGAATGTTATCAATGGTGTTTTTGAAATTGCAAGTCGATTATACGGTTTGAGTTTTGAAGAAACTAATAAGATAGAAAAATACCATCCAGATGTACTTACCTACGTTGTAAAACATGAGGACAACACTTTAAACTCTATTTTCTATGCAGATTTTTTTCCACGCAAAGGAAAAAGAAATGGTGCATGGATGACTTCATTTAAAAATCAATGGCATGATGAAAATGGATATAATATAAGACCTCACGTTTCTAACGTTTGCAATTTTACAAAACCTACGGCAACAAAACCTTCCCTACTAACTTTCAATGAAGTAACGACTTTATTTCATGAATTCGGTCATGCACTTCACGGAATGCTAGCAGATACAAAATACCGAAGCCTTTCTGGCACCTCTGTATCTTGGGATTTTGTAGAATTACCTAGTCAAGTTCTTGAAAACTGGTGCTATGAAAAAGAAGCTTTAGAGATTTTTGCAAAGCATTACAAAACAGATGAAGTTATCCCATTAGAATATATAGAGAAAATAAAAGCAGCAGCAAATTTTCAAGAAGGCCTGCAAACTTTAAGACAACTTAGCTTTGGAATGATGGATATCAATTGGCATGGAATTGATCCTATGCAAATCAAAGATGTAAAAGAACACGAAAAGAAAACATTTGACCATACAGATTTATATCCAGATGTAGAAACCAGCTGCATGAGTACGGCTTTTGCACATATTTTTCAAGGTGGTTACAGTGCGGGATATTACAGCTATAAATGGGCTGAAGTATTGGATGCAGACGCTTTTGAAATGTTTCAAGAAAACGGAATTTTTGATAGGCCTACTGCAAAGAAATTTAGAGATAATGTGCTAGCTAGAGGTGGCACTGAAGATCCTCTGGTTTTGTATACACGCTTTCGCGGAAGCGAGCCCAAAATAGATGCTTTGTTGAAAAGAGCAGGTTTAGTAGCGTAGAATCTTGAAGAGCAAATGATAAAAAAACCAACTTTATTTACCGTATTTCAGAAAAGCTAATGGTTGAGACAATACGTTCTTATAGTTAGGTGGCATACACATTAATTAAAAAATTTAATAGGAAGCATCAAAATAACAGAATCAAGAAAAGTAAAGAAGGGATTCCTAGTCAAATGAGGAATTAAAAACAAAAAATAGAAAACCAATTGCCTGAAGTTAAATTAATACCAGAAAAATGGGTAGATCGCTATGGCGACTATCTATTCAATTTTACTATAAGTAGGGTGAACGATGCTGTTATCGCCCAAGATCTAGTGTCTGAAACTTTTTTAGCTGGATTAAAAAGTGCCCATCGTTTTAAAGGTAATTCTACCGAAAGAACCTGGTTAATTTCTATTCTTAAACGTAAAATTATAGACCATTACCGCAAGATTAATTCTAATAAAGGAAAGGCAGAAGTGCGCATGAGTTACCTGTCCAGCAGCGATCAAGAAGGCGACTGGATGGAAGAGCAAGCAGCAGACCTGAGAAACCCTAATGTGGAAGACGTCATAGAGCAGCGAGAACTAGGCCAGGCGCTTGAAGAGTGCATTGCTTGTTTACCTGAACGATATGCCACTATATTTGTGCAAAAAACTATTGATAATTTGGAAACCGAAACAATATGTAAGGAACATAATATCACGGCGTCCAATCTTTGGGTAATCATTCACAGAGCTCGAGTACAGCTTATGGAATGTCTCAATAAAAAATGGCACAAGAACAATTAGTCTAATGAGTAGATTTTTCATTAATTGCGATCAAGCAAGTATTCTAAGCACACGCGGTCAATATGGCGACCTTAACCCTAAAGAAGCATTTCGTCACAAGTTGCATAAAGGGCATTGTATAAGCTGTCGCTCCTTTCATAAAAATAATGAAAGATTCCAGCGCGCACTTAAAGGGCTTAAATGGGTCTCTCTCACCATTGCCCAAAAGAAATCAATTAGAAAGTGCCTTTCAGAGGCAATGATGAAGTAGAAAACTCTAGAAATTTACCTTACTTATACCTTACTTAATAATAAAGGCTCTCCTTAAGATTATTCTATATTCAAATCATTAGGGAAATTTAAGAATCGAAAAACCATTGTCTTGTGGAAAATTTCTCCTTGTAAAAAAGCAAAGTGCCTAATTCGAAATATCCTTTTTATATCTTGTTATAAAAATTGAATCATATTAAAACTATAATAAGAATTCCTTTTTTCTAATAGGTTTTATGTTCCGTTAATCGAAGTAGAAAACAGGTGAGCGTCGATCGAAGCCCAGCTGAAAGTGCAACCTAAAAGGTTTTGCGGTTAGATTACATGACATTTGATCAAAACATCTAGATAGAAATGGATCTAAGTTCATAGTTTATTTGATACACTTTATCAAATATTTTTTTTATAGAACTCCAGAAAACCATGCTTCACAGAGGCATGAACTGCGTATTAATCACAAAGCTATATACAAAATTAACCACAACACTGGTATTGCCTCCACAAAGAAACTCACATAGTAATCTGTTTTAAATTGGTCTGAAAACCAGATGGATAAGCCAATGATTAATACCATTATAGATTCAATTATGTTGTATTGCTCGACCAAATTTAAATCGTAAAAAATGCAGGCCAAGTAGAATCCGCATAGAAGGAATCCTGTTCTCTTCGATAATTTAACACCTAAAACTTGAGGTAACGTATGCAAATTTTCATCATCATATTTTAAATCTCTGATTTCAAATGGAATACAAAGGGCTAGAACCAAAATAAAGATCTTTAATGTGTGTATTTCAATAAGAGCACTTGATTCAAAACTCAAACTAAATTCACTCATTCTCGATGGTGTTGAAAAAGCATCGTACTGTAAAAATTGTGGAATCCCAATTATTAATATCGCCCAAACTATGGATACTGAAAACAGCTTAAAAAAAGGACTGTACCTCAATCCTTTCCCCTTCCAGATAGGCAAAACGTAGACACAATTAATAATTATTGTGATGATAAGTAGAGACCATGCATATAAGCTAAAGTCTAAAGTACAGGCTAAAGCAATACATGTTGCAACAATAGTCATTGCTTTGATAACCCATTCAGTTTTAATGGGTTTTTTCAGCCATAACAAACCATATTTGATGAGGTTATATCCCGCTAGAGCTGCACAGAATAAAAACACATAATATCTGAAAGGAACATAAAATCCATAACTTTCATTATAAACTATCGCAAGCGCCGCAAAGCAAGCAGCCACATGCAAACTACTCTTTATATAAAAGTCTAAAATACGTTTCAATAGCCTCATTATTCAAATTTACAGCACATAGTTAATAACCCACTAATAAAGGTTGAAAAAATCATTTATTTAAAGACTAACCCTTGTTAGTTTAGATATCTTAAACGACTACTTTTGCATAGAATTCAGCAAGAATTCAATATCTTAAATATAGACCACATAAGTACTATGAATACAGATCGTTTTGCCCTTAGACATATCGGACCTCGCAAGGCAGACCTTGCCTCAATGCTTGAAACAATAGGCGTAGATTCTATTGATCAGCTAGTTTATGAAACAGTTCCAGCAAACATTAGACTTACTCAAGATTTACAGTTAGAACCTGCCATGAGTGAATATGAGTTTTTGAACCATATCAATAAATTAGGGAATAAGAACAAGCAGTTTAAAACCTATATAGGTTTAGGTTACCATGCACCCATCACACCCGCCGTGATCCAAAGAAATATTTTGGAAAACCCGGGCTGGTATACAGCTTACACGCCTTATCAAGCAGAGATTGCCCAAGGCCGTCTGGAGGCTTTGTTGAATTACCAGACCATGATAACTGAGCTTACAGGAATGGAGTTATCTAATGCCTCGCTTTTAGATGAATCTACAGCTGCTGCTGAAGCAATGACACTTCTTTTCTCTGTTCGCGATCGTGCTCAGAAAAAAGAAAACATTGTAAAGTTCTTTGTAGATCAAGATACCTTACCACAGACTAAAGAACTTCTAAAAACTCGTGCAATCCCTTTAGGAATTGAATTGGTAGAAGGGAATCCACAAGATATGGATGTGAATGATGGCTATTATGCCATTTTATTGCAATATCCTGGTGCAAGTGGAAATGTCGTAAATTATACTGATTTTGCACAAACCTGCGTAGACTCCAATATCCGTATTGCTGTTGCAGCAGATATTCTTTCCCTCGTATTGCTAGAAGCTCCTGGTCATTGGGGTGCAGACGTAGTAGTAGGAACAACACAGCGTTTTGGAATACCATTAGGTTATGGAGGTCCTCACGCAGCCTTTTTTGCTACTCGTGAAGAATTTAAAAGACAGATTCCTGGACGTATCATAGGTGTTACAAAAGATACTGATGGAAAACGCGCCTTGCGTATGGCGTTACAAACACGCGAGCAACACATTAAAAGAGATAAAGCAACTTCAAATATTTGTACGGCACAGGTTTTACTTGCTGTTATGGCAGGCATGTATGGGGTGTATCACGGCCCGAGTGGTTTGAAGTATATCGCTACTAAAGTACACACACAAACTACGACTCTTGCAGACGCTATAGAGAAATTAGGTATCTATCAAACCAATACCCATTTTTTCGATACGCTAAGTTTTAAAGTTAATGCAGATGCTGTTAAGAAAGAAGCTCTGAAATCAGAAATTAACTTCTATTATCCAGATGCTGATACGGTTCAAGTTTCTCTGAATGAAACTACCTCTTTAGCAGATTTGAATGATATTGTTTCCGCTTTCGCGAAAGCGGTCAACAAAGAGTACGCTCCCATTACAGACATCTTAGAGAAAACACATTTAGGAACAGGTCGTCAAACGGAATTCATGACCTACGATGTATTCAATTCGTATCATTCTGAGACTGAATTGATGCGTTACATCAAGAAATTAGAGCGTAAAGATCTAGCTTTAAATCACTCGATGATTGCGTTAGGGTCTTGCACGATGAAATTGAACGCAGCTGCAGAGATGTTGCCGCTATCCAACCCGCAGTGGGGAAATATCCATCCATTTGCACCGCTAGATCAGGCAGAAGGTTATCAGCAAATGTTGAAAAAACTAGAGTTGCAATTGAATGAAGCAACTGGTTTTGCCGGTACTTCACTTCAGCCTAATTCTGGTGCGCAAGGAGAATTTGCTGGATTGATGACCATCCGAGCTTATCACATATCCCGAGGAGATGAACACAGAAATATCTGTCTGATCCCATCGAGTGCACACGGGACAAATCCAGCAAGTGCTGTGATGGCGGGAATGAAAGTAGTCGTTACTAAAGCCCTCGAAAATGGAAACATCGACGTGAATGATTTACGTGAAAAGGCAGAAAAGTATAAAGATAATTTAAGTGCATTGATGGTGACTTATCCATCAACCCACGGAGTTTATGAAAGTGCCATTCAAGAAATTACAGGACTTATCCATGAAAATGGTGGTCAAGTATATATGGATGGTGCCAACATGAATGCCCAAGTAGGATTAACAAATCCTGGTAATATAGGTGCAGACGTATGTCACTTAAACTTACACAAAACATTTGCCATCCCTCATGGTGGTGGAGGTCCTGGTGTAGGACCTATTTGTGTGGCGACACAATTGGTTCCTTTCTTACCTACAAACCCGATTATTCCTACTGGTGGCCCTCAAGCGATCACACCTATTAGCGCAGCACCTTTCGGTAGTGCACTGGCCTGCTTGATTTCTTATGGTTACATCTGTATGTTAGGAGCTGAAGGATTGAAACGCTCTACAGAATATGCAATCATAAACGCTAATTATATCAAAGAGCGCTTAGAAGGAAGTTATGCCTGTCTTTATGTAGGTGAACAAGGTCGTGCTGCACATGAGATGATTATCGATTGCCGCCCATTTAAAGACCACGGTATTGAAGTAGTGGACATTGCAAAACGCTTGATGGATTATGGCTTCCACTCTCCTACTGTATCATTCCCAGTAGCGGGAACAATGATGATTGAGCCTACAGAGTCTGAATCTAAAGAAGAAATGGATCGTTTTTGTGACGCCATGATATCCATAAGAAAAGAAATTGGAGAAACCTCTATAGAAGAACCTAACAACCTTCTTAAGAACAGTCCACATACACTACAAATGATCACCGCAGACGACTGGGAATTCCCATATACAAGAAGTCAGGCGGCATATCCATTAGAGTATGTCTCTGATAATAAATTCTGGCCTACCGTAAGACGTGCAGACGATGCTTATGGAGACCGTAATTTAATGTGTACTTGCGCACCTATGGAAGAGTATATGGAAAGTTAAATAACAGAACCGCAATTCGAGTGCCTCCATACTTAATAACTATTAGATGAGTCTGAGGTTCTAGAAGATCGATTATTATATTTTAAAACCGAATTGACTTTTAGTCGATTCGGTTTTTTTTGTTAAAAATTTTAATTATTCCACTCATTACTTCCTCAAGTAATGTAAAATTCCTTTGCTGAATTATCCTACTGAATTTAATGGGGCAACCCCTTTTTGTGAACTAGAAACTTAACAATTTCATACCTTGTCAAAACAACCGCTCTATTTAAATGATGCTATTAAAAAGGGAAAACAAATAAAAAATGGCATCGTGATTGGAACATAAATTTAATAGGAGATAATCATCCTTATTGCAAGAAGCTTGCTGCTAGTTAGACACTAAAATAGATCCTTTTTTTACTCTTTAAGAGACGCTGAACTAAATCAAACGTGACAGGCTTTTGATTTATTTTTTCTTAACCTCAAGTTTGATTTTACTGGAATTGTTGTTAGCATCAATTTGAAATTTACATCATACAACTGTGAGAGAAGGACAACCATAAGCAACCATCCATGAACCAACGATTCCTACTATATCATTGCATGTGCCAAAACGCTTTCATAAATTAAGACCCTTTATTTTATATTCAAGAAATAGGAACGAAACGTTTTTACCTCAGCTTTCTTATTGGAATATTTTCAATCTTTATATTTGATGAACTTTTAGGTTCGGTACAAAATTGGCGCATGGCGATTGGAATCCTGTTCTTGGGGTTGCTCATGGATTACTTCCTTATCATGTTTACAGTTTTTATTCGATTTTAATAGGATTAACTAGTGCTATTTTCGAATTCTGTTTCACGACTTACATAGGGTTAAGCAAAGCTTATGTAGGCAAGAGGTTTAATCGCAAACGTAAACATAGGCAATCACTTTTATTATTTGTAGCTTTTCTAGCTTTGATGTTTCTTACTCGCATGATGCATATTATTATATGTTTAGACCTCGATTTATATGAAGACTTTAATAGTGCAGCGTTCCTTTTACCTCTTTTTTTATTTTTTTATAGTTGGAATGTGGTGGTTAGAATTTATAAACCAAGCAATCACTTTTTCTTGATCCTATTTATGTTTATCAGTTTAGGATGGATCATGCTTCTCTAATTAAATCTAATACCTAAGGTAACGAGTGCAAAACAGCAGCCCATCCAGCAATTTTTTAAGCAGTTGATAAATTCTAACCCTATTTTTTGATAGCTGAAAATAATTATCTAAAATTTGTATTTACTCGGCTTTTTTTAAGCAGAACAACTTCCAAAATAACAATTCAAAATAACTCTATTTGATGAAAAGCCATTTTACTATTCATTGCATTATATAATCGGTAACAATTCTTAAGTTTTCTTAAATGATTCTCAACGAAATTAAAACTTGTACATATTCAGCTGTTAATAATTAGGAATGAATCATATAAATCACTTTTTTTGTTAGTCGTAAGATAGAAAACAGCCTGAATGAGAGCGAAAATTACTGGAGTAGGAAGTCATCTTCCGAATGTTGTTAAAAAAAATGAGGAATTCATCAATCATGAATTCCTAAATAATGATGGAAGTTCCTTTGGTAGCGATAACGCTACTATTATCAAAAAATTTAGCGCCATAACTGGTATTGAAGAGCGCAGGTATATGAGTGACAATCTTGTTACCAGCGATATAGCAACACTTGCTGGACAAAAGGCGATTAAAGATGCTGATTGTGATCCTGAAACGATCGATTACATCATCGTTGCTCACAATTATGGTGATGTACCGTCAAAGGGTGGCACCAGTGATATGGTTCCTAGCCTAGCGAGTCGTGTAAAAAACAAACTGGGCATTAAAAACCCAGGTTGTGTGGCCTATGATGTACTTTTCGGTTGTCCAGGATGGATTCTAGGTGTTACTCAGGCAGACTCTTTTATTAAGTCTGGGCTAGCAAAGAAAGTACTTGTTATAGGTGCAGAAGCTTTATCGAGAGTCGTTGATCCACACGATAGAGACTCTATGATTTATTCTGATGGTGCGGGAGCAGTTATTTTAGAACCAAGTGACACGGAAGAAGGAATATTAGGTCAATCCACTGCAACTTATGCCGAGGAAGAGGCTTTTTTTATTTACAATGAGGTTTCCTACAACAAACAATTAGAACAAAAGACCAAATACATAAAAATGTATGGCCGTCGTATTTATAATTTTGCGCTTTCTAGGGTACCAGAGGGAATGAAAGCTGCCATGGAGCAAGCTGGAGTGGATATTAAAGATTTGAAAAAGATTTTTATTCATCAAGCAAATGAAAAAATGGATGAAGCTATCGTAGATCGTTTTTATAAACTTTACGATATGACTGTCCCTAAAGACATCATGCCCATGATCATTCATAAATTAGGCAATAGCTCTGTAGCAACCGTTCCTACAGTTATGGACCTCGTAGTGCATGGAGAATTGCCTCAACACAAAGTAGAAAAAGGCGACGTGGTGATGTTTGCGAGTGTAGGTGCAGGGATGAATATTAATGCGATTGTTTATAGATATTAGGTAGGAGAATACGAATAATATTAAAAACATAATCTCCAATATAATTGGAGATTATGTTTTTAATATTCTGTTCCACAGCCCTTAAGAAAATGGAAACTAAGACTTTAAATTATTTTGAATTTTTATTGACTTCCCAAGTAAGAAATCTGCCACTTCTTTACTTATACGACCTTTTGCAGAGGAAAGCATAAAAAAGGTTTCGTTTTTATTAAATTTCTAATCATCAATGGGCTGCATAGAGCAATAAGCTCAAACTGTCTCCATAGCTATTTAATTGTTTTCTCACTTCTTGCATCTGACTAGTGTGGCAGTAAAAGTACGTAACGCCTCCTACGACCATGAGACTTAAATGAACCGTCTCCAAGTATAAAATTGCTGTACTATAGAGATACTCCTGATGATTAGCCGAAGTAAATTTCTAGGAATTGACACTACTCAAAAACCTCCATCTCTATAAAAATATCCTCTTTAGGCCAGTCGCTTTGATCTGTTGGAAGCTTTGCTATTTGATCTGCAAGTTCCATTCCTCTTGTTACCTTACCGAAGATGGTATGTTCGTTATCTAAATGTGGCGATTTACTTAGGGTAATAAAAAAATCAAAAGGATCATGCCAATTTTGAGGATTATCGATCCATCGTTTGGCGCTGCTCAAGGAGCCTCGTTCATGTTGCACGCCAGGTAAGAAATGTGGTGCTAGTTTATAATTCCCTGCGCTAGTTCTTTTTAAAGATGGTAAGGTCTCATCACTATTACCAGCCTGAATTATAAAATCCTGAACCACTCTATAAATATAAGTTCCATCAAAATAGTTATTCTTCACTAAGTAAACAAAGCTTGCCCTGTATATAGGAGTTTCTGTAAATAATTCCATTTCTATAGTTCCATAAGAGGTCAACAAGCGGACTTTTGTTTCTAGATTTTCTTTACCGTATCTAGTAAAAAATACCTTCACGCTGTCTTGTGGTATATAAGCGAGTAACGTATCTCCATATACAGAAATCTGTTTTTTATAGGTTTTTTCAAGGATGCGTTGTTCTTTTGTTAATCGTTTAACCGTATCCCGCACTTTCTCATGGGTGCTTTTTTGCACTTGTGGAGTATCTTTACAAGAGAGAGATACCATTACTAGGATTAAAATGAGAAAAAGTGACTTCATTTGAAGATTTTTTAAATCAGATTTCAAAGCTAAAGAAATTACCACTTCCAGGAAAAGAATCGCAGCTTAAAATGGCTGCTATAGAACGTCTTGATGAAATGCAACGCGTTGCATTAAAAAATCGCGTTCCTAAGGAAGCCTCTGTGATGATGTTGATCTATCCTAAAAATAACATCCCTCATTTTGTATTGATCGAGCGCACACAGTCCACTGGTAAACACAGCGGGCAGATCGCTTTTCCTGGAGGCAAGAAAGAAAAAACAGATGCAGACAACAGCGTCACTGCCTTGCGGGAAACGGAGGAAGAAATTGGAATTCTAATGCAGCAGCAGCAGTTAATCATGCCTTTGACTTCTATCTATATTCCTCCTAGTAATTATATGGTTTACCCTTATCTCGCTTTCGCGAAAGCAGAATTACAATTCACACCTCAACCTAGCGAAGTAAAATCTATAGTAGAAATAGCGCTGACTGAATTATTAGACCACAGGAATGAAAAGAGAACTACTTTATCCACTAGTTATATGAAAGAACTGAGCGTACCCTGTTTTTATTTTGGGAAAACTATGGTTTGGGGCGCGACAGCTATGATGCTACAAGAAATTAAAGATCTTTTTCTAGCATCTGATCATCCTTAGATGATAGTAGTTTAAAAAGCTATAGTTATATTTGTTGTTCCTTTAAAATTAAAAAAATACATGGGATTATTTAAAAAAAATCCTTTCGGTCATGTTTTATTCTTAAAAAAATGGCTAATACGAATTACTGGAGCATTATCACACCGCCGCTATCGAGGTTTTAATGAGATGGAAATAGAAGGAAGCGAGATCATAAGAGACCTTCCTGAAACAAGAGTGTTATTTGTTTCTAACCACCAGACTTATTTTGCAGACGTAGTGAGCATGTTTCACGTTTTCAATGCCTCCTTAAAGGGACGTGATGATAATATAAAAAATGTGGGATATCTCTGGAGCCCAAAGCTCAATATCTATTATGTAGCCGCAAAGGAAACAATGCAAAGTGGTTTGCTTCCTAAAATTCTGTCTTATGCCGGTGCGGTAACTGTAGAAAGAACCTGGAGAGCAAAAGGAGAAGAAGTAAATAGAGAAGTAAATCCAGACGATTCTAAAAACATAGGTGTTGCCTTAGAAGATGGTTGGGTCATTACATTTCCCCAAGGAACAACTAAGCCATTTAAACCCATTAGAAAAGGAACAGCACACATTATAAAGCAGTATAAGCCTATAGTAGTGCCTATAGTGATAGATGGTTTCCGCAGGAGTTTTGATAAGAAAGGATTGCTCATTAAAAAACGCAACATTCTTCAATCTATGGTCATCAAAAAACCCTTAGATATCGATTATGAAAATGACTCTGTTGAAAAAATTGTGGAACAGCTGGAATATGCTATCGAACAACATCATTCGTTTTTAAAGGTGATTCCTTTAGAAGAAGTTGAAGCTCAAGAAGAGCTTAATAAATTGCGCAAGTGGGAATATTAAGACATTCTTGTTAGGTATAATTCTTATGTGGCATAATTCCTATGGCACCGCATTTATTGCATCAAATTTATATCTGCTATACTTTTAATTCTATTTCTTTCCAAGAATGCATCAATCGTCTCAAAATGTTCAATGACACGTTGCTTTTTAAATTCAAATACTTTTTCAGAAAGTCCTTGAAGGAAATCCCGATCGTGAGAGACTAAAATCATAGTGCCATCATAAGTAGAAAGAGCTTCTTTCAAAACATCTTTTGATTTCAAATCTAAATGATTTGTAGGCTCATCAAGGATCAAAAGATTAGCGGGTTCTAGAAGTAACTTCACCATAGCCAATCGTGTTTTCTCACCACCTGAAAGAACATTTACTTTCTTTTCCAGATCCTCACCACTAAACATAAAACGCCCTAAGATATTTTTCATTTGGGTACGTATTTCTCCTTCGGCTACTTCGTCTACCGTTTGGAAGATGGTAAGATCTTTATCTAAAAGAGCAGCCTGATTTTGTGCAAAATAACCCACCTTTATATTGTGGCCTAACTGGCAAGTTCCCTCAACATTAATTTCTCCAAGAATGGCTTTTATCATGGTAGATTTCCCTTCTCCATTGCGACCTACAAAAGAAACTTTCTCCCCTCTAGCGATGGACATGTTTGCATCTTTAAAAACTACATATTTTTCATAAGACTTAGAAACATCCTTTACAGTCACTGGATAATCTCCAGAACGAGGTGATGGAGGGAAACGCAATTTGAGCGCACTAGTATCCACTTCATCTATTTCAATTATTTGAAGTTTTTCTAGCATGCGTTCTCGAGAAGAAACTTGATTGGTCTTAGAATAAGTTCCTTTAAAACGCTCAATAAATATCCTGTTATCAGCAATCATTTTTTGCTGTTCTTGATATGCTTTTATTTGATGTGCTCTGCGTTCTTCTCTCAATACTAGGTAATGAGAATAAGTGGCTTTATAATCAAAAATACGCCCCATAGTTACCTCTACTGTGCGATTTGTAATGTTATCAATAAAAGCCCTATCATGAGAAATAACCATAACCGCATTTGCTTTATTTACTAAAAAATCTTCCAGCCATATCACAGATTCTATATCGATATGGTTGGTAGGCTCATCGAGTAAGATCAAATCTGGTTTTTGTAGTAAAATTTTGGCTAGCTCAATTCGCATGCGCCATCCACCGCTGAACTCTGTAGTCTGTCTAGCAAAATCTTCTTGCCTAAAGCCCAATCCTTTGAGTGCTTTTTCTACTTCAGCGTCATAATTAACATCTTCTAGTGCGTAGAATTTCTCTCCTAGCTCTGTCACTTTCTCTATGATAGCCATATATGCATCACTTTCATAGTCTGTTCTTAACGTAAGCTCGTTGTTCAGATAGTCCATTTCTTCCTTCATAGAGCAGACCTGCTTAAAGGCTTTGGCAGCTTCTTCAAAAACGGTACAATCGTCTTCTGTGAGTAAATGTTGTGGCAAATAAGCGATCACCACATCTTTAGGAGCACGCACATGACCACGACTAGCCGCTTGTTCTCCTGCGATAATCTTCATCATCGTAGATTTACCTGCGCCATTTTTACCCATCAAGGCTATTTTATCTGTAGGATTAATTACAAAGGAAACATCACTAAATAAGGTCGTTCCACTAAATTCTACGGCAAGATTATCTACTGTGATCATGATCTGTTTTTGCAGTGGCGAAAATAAGTATTTGAAATCATTACCCTATTAATAACCCATCATAAAGATCTTAACTATTGCTAAAAGTATTACCTTAGGATTGTCCATAAAAACAGCCAAATAGTAAAGCTATCTATAAGTTGAATATGAAGTTAATAATAAAGTTGTTGAGAAAACTTCCCTTATTATGTCTATTTTTCCTGATTAGTATGATCTTTTCTTTATGGTTATCAAGAGGTATAGGAACTTGGGATACCATGGTTCTTATGTTAATAGGAGTACCACTTAACTTGATTCTTATTATTATTATTATTATTGCTTACAAATGGGCAAATTAAAAAAGCAGGTCTATTACTTATGCAACGCTAGACTTTTTCAATATGATATTGCCATCTGCCGATTTAAAAATACAATACGAATTCAAAGCCGTAAACAGCAACCATCAAATCTTAACCGCTTCAATAATAATGGAACCTAATTCCTGAGAACTGGTAAAGAATAAATAGTCGGTTTCATGTTCTGTAAACTGATATTTCTTGCGCAGTTGCGCCACCGATTCTTTATTATTGCGTGTAACAATTGCTCTAGCAGTTTTAGCAAAAAGTCTTTTAATATTTTTAGGTTTATTTTGTATCACGTTTATAATTTCAAAAACACGTCCAGGAAAATCCACTAACTGCTTTGAAGTAAATAGATGTGCATCCTGATCAAGTTTTTCCAAAGAGTATTGAATCATTAAGGAATCAAATTGTTGTGATTTCATTACTGCTGCATTGGGCTCATAAAGATATTTCTGAGGCGTAGAATAGGAGGTATTGCGCTGTGTAACCCATAAAGTTTCAAAAACCGGCTGCTCCGTTTGTAAATTAATACAAGTTAACGTCACTTGACCTACCTCTTTATCGCTCAAAATCCACAACAGTTCTTTTACCTCGTTTTTTACAGCTACTACATACAATGAACAAACTTTTTGCAACTGTTTTATCCCGGCGGTTATATCCAGCATGGGTGAGGTTTTTATCATGACTCGTTTGCCCTTATTCAATAACAAGTCCAAATGATCCATGACATTAGGCTCATAATCTTTTAATAGTACTGCTTTGGTATTTGTTTCTGTTTTTCGGCTAGGATCTAAATAAATTAGATCGTAGGAATCTAAGGTTTCTTTTAAAAACTCTATTCCATCGGTACATAATGACTTCGTTGAAAATAGTTGCGTCTTTAATAATTGTTGCGCGTATGGCTGTAAATAAGCGCAGGACTCCAGATGTGTCGTTATTGGGCACACCTTTGCAAAAGCGGAAACATCCATCCCAAATCCTCCTGTAAGATCAATCATGCTATTGATCTCAAACAATTGGGACTTATATATTGCGGTAACTTCTGAACTGGTCTGTTCCAGATTTACACTAGGAGGATAAATGATCTGATGATTCTCAAAAAGCGTAGGAAATTTGTATCGGGCTTTTTGTAATCCAACTAACTGTTGTGTAAGTTCCTGATTTGAGATATGTTGAAAAGGATGTTTTTTAAGCATGAAAGCAGCTGCATTTTTATGCAAATGCATTCTTAGATACTCATTCACCTCAGCTCTTATAACGGCAAGATTCATCTATAAATTTTGAGTCAGTTTCTTAACGATCTTATACTCGCTTAAAAACTCTTTTGAGATTACCTTGATAGCCGTATAGGTAGGAATTGCGAGTACTAATCCTAATATGCCAAACAAAATTCCAGCTATGAGAATTATAATAAAAATCTCCAACGGATGCGATTTTACACTCTTACCAAATATCAACGGTTGATTTAAAAAGTTATCGATAGTCTGTACGATTCCATAGCCTATTATTACGATCATTAATTTAGGTAAGATCACTTCAGAAAAATTGGAGCCTAGATGCCCACTAACAACAAAAGCAGACATTAATACATAGCCTATCGCAGGACCTAAATAAGGAACAAGATTAAGTAATGCACAGAAAAAGGCAATGATGATTGCATTTTCTACTCCTACTATAAATAGGATAACACCATAAAGAACAAATAAAATAAAAACCTGAAAAACCAAACCTATAAAATATCTTGAGAGCAATTGCTTGATCTTAGTAAAAGCTCTTAAAAATTGACCTTCAGTTCCTTTTTTTGAAAAGACTAAAACACCTTCTAATAAAAGACGACTGTCTTTAAGAAAGAAGAAAGCAATAAATAATATAGAAAACAATCCTATTCCAAAGCTGCCTAATGTACCAAAGAAGCCATTTACGAATTGAGGAATAAGCTCCATATTAAAGTTCTCGTAGTAATGTGTTTTTTGAAGTCGCTCTAAAATATCAACTCTTTGAATGCCAAAGTAAGCACTGATCTGTTCATTTAAGATTTCTATATTTAATTCCAATTCTTCCAGATCAATCTGACTTAAGTTATCACTTTGCTCAGTAATGATAGGAATGACCATCAAAACCGCACCTATAATGATCATAAAAAGTAGTAATAACGTAACGATTACCGCTATCGTATTATGAAATTTTAATCTGTCTTTTAAAAATAAAACGATAGGTCTCCCTATTAATGAAACTACTGCAGCAATTCCTATATAAGCAAGAACAGATTGTATTTCCCAAAGAAACCACAGCAGGATAAAAACACCAAATATGAGTCCCAATGCTCTTAAGAGGCCGTAGGTGATAGACTTAGAATGAATAGCTTTAATCATGACTTAGTTGGTAAAAACATATTTAATAATATTTGCTCCCATATCTAATGCTTTCTTGCGCACCTCTGGCGGATCATTGTGAACTTCTGGGCTTTCCCATCCATCACCCAAATCACTTTCAAAGGTAAACAATAACACCAACCTACCTTCATGAAATAATCCTTTAGCTTGGGGTCTCTGACCTTCGTGCTCGTGTATTTTAGGCAATCCTTTAGGGAATTTTGCGTACACATTGAATATAGGATGTGAAGCAGGTAATTCTACTAATTCTTTTTGAGGAAATAATTTAATAAGCTCTTTATTTAAATAAGGTTCCATACCATAGTTATCATCAATGTGAAGAAAACCACCACTTAAAAGGTAATTTTTTAAATTTTGAATATCTGCTTCATTAAAAACCACATTACCATGCCCAGTCATATGAATAAATGGATATTGAAAAATAGCTACACTACTCGGCTCTACAACAGCGACATCTTTATTTAACTGTGTGCCTATATGATCATTACAATAAGTGATCAAATTAGGCACGGCCGTTGGATTTGAATACCAGTCACCACCACCGTTATATTTCAATATTGCAAGTTGTTGTGCCTGGACGCAACTTAAAAATAATACAGCGATTAAAATCAATGTTTTTTTCATAGATCAGCAAATTACAAACTTATTTTGCGTTTTAATTAGTGTTAATACCGTTATTATCAAAAAAAAATACAGATAACACGTTATAATAACGTTAAATTTTTATCTTTGAGTGCACCATAATTCCCCTGTTATGAAAATTACCACATCACCTAAAACTGTTATCCCCATTGTAAGTTTACTATTAGCTTTTGGAATACTCGCTTTTCAACATCATAAAAACCATGCGAAATTAGTGCATACTGATCTTGATGAAAACAGCGCTATTATTAAATCAGTTTCTGTGAAGATCGATACTATTACTAATTATCGTTAAAATTAATGAGTAGTTTTAATAAAACACTATTTAATTTCTTCCTTAACTAAAGCAAGAGACTCTTTACAGCGACACTTATAACTTGTGTTATAAGTGTCGCTACATTACTTCACGACCTATTAATAATAAAAAGGACTATTGATACTTTTTATTCTGTTTAATGACTTTGTCGTTAATAGATTCAGTACTTATTTAATGGTACTATTAAAGATTGCTGCTGCATATACACCAGCAGTTTCAGTACGCAATCTTTTATTTCCTAAAGAAGTAGGTGTAAATCCATATTTTAAGGATGCGGCTATCTCCCGACTAGATAAATCACCTTCTGGACCAATAATTAATGTGAAGTCTTTGCTTTTATCTATCATTTGAGCAAGTGTTTTTTTATCGGTATCTTCACAATGAGCGACGCACTTCACCCCAGTTATATGGGTCTTTATAAAATCTGATAGAGATGTAAGCTCCTCTATTATGGGGATATGAAACTGATTGCTTTGCTGGATAGCACTAATTAAAATTTTCTGAAACCGGTCTCTATTAATTTTTTTACGTTCACTATGATCACATAGCAAAGGGGTTATTTTGGAAATCCCCATTTCTGTGGCTTTTTCTAGAAACCATTCCATACGATCATTCATTTTGGTAGGTGCTATGGCGATGTGTAAGTTTTGAGCTGGTTGAGGAAACGCTTTCGCGAAAGCGATATCAATACTACATTTATTACTCGTCACGAGACTTATTACACCATCATACAAATTCCCTACTCCATCTGTAATGTAGACTGAATCACCTACTTTTTTGCGCAAGGCCTTAGTCATATGCCTTGCCTGCTCTTTATCAAGTTGAAGAACGCTAGTATCTGGTGTTAGGTTATTAAAATAAAATAATTGCATTACATCGATATTCTAGGTGAAGCTGTCATTTCCATTCCCGCGGTATATCCATCAAGATATTTAAAATATCCTGAAATACCTATCATAGCAGCATTATCTGTCGTGTATGCAAAAGGTGGAACAAAGGTGTTCCATCCTTTTTGGTTATAAGAAGTGAGTTGTAACCTTATTCCAGAATTTGCACTCACACCACCGCCTATGGCAACTGTGTTTATTCCTGTTTCGACTACTGCTTTTTCGATCTTTTGAAATAAAATTTTAATAAGAGTATGCTGTATACTAGCGCAAATATCATGCAGATTTTCTTTAACAAAATCTGGGTTCTTCTTTACCTCTCTTTGTATAAAGTACAGTACAGCTGTTTTAAAACCACTAAAGCTATAATTTAGGTTTGGAGCTTTAGGAATTGGAAAGAGAAACTTTTTAGGGTCTCCTTTTTTGGAGAGTTGGTCTATTTGAGGACCCGCTGGATAACCCAATCCCAACATCTTGCCGCTTTTATCAAAAGCTTCTCCTATAGCATCATCTTGTGTAGTTCCTATCACTTCCATTTTATGGTGGTCAGTCACTTTTACGATCTGTGTATGCCCGCCACTTATGGTAACTCCAAGAAAAGGAAATTGAGGTACTTCTTGTCCATCATTAATAAAATGTGCGAGAATGTGCCCGTGCATGTGATGCACATCTATAAGTGGTATTTCAAGTGCAAGCGCAAGAGATTTTGCAAAACTAGTACCTACTAAAAGACTTCCCATAAGACCAGGACCTCTCGTAAAAGCAATAGCTGTTAACTCTTCCTTTGCAATCCCCGCTCTTTTTAGTGCCTGATCAACAACAGGAACAATATGAGACTGATGCGCTCTAGAAGCCAGTTCTGGGACAACTCCACCGTATTGTTTATGGATCTCCTGACCAGCAACAACATTTGATAAGACTTGATCATTTTTAAGAATAGCGCAAGCTGTATCATCGCATGAGGATTCAATAGCAAGAATGTAAGAAATTTGTGGATCCATTAGAGATTTAAGGCATAAAAATTGATAATATTGCAAAGGTAAACGATACATGATTAAGAAACTTCTTAAAATACTGGTGAAAACCTTGCTAGTGCTGCTTTTATTATTCATAATATTAGCAGTTACGTTTTCATTTCCTGCCGTTCAAACCGCTGCAGCAAATTACACTACGTCTTATCTTAACAAAGAATACGGAACGGATATAGCCATTACATCCATAAAAGTTTCCTTCTCTGGTGATGTGGTGCTTAGAGAATCAAAAGCTTTAGATAGCCGTAAAGACACTATTATTTATTTTAAAGAACTCAGATCTTCTATTCTAGGTTTTGGAAATATGATCGCAGGACAGCCAGATTTAGGGACTACTTCTATAAATGGATTCTACCTCAATATGAAAAAATACAAAGGGGAAGAAGATGACAATCTAAACCAATTTATAAATAAATTTGGGGAAAGTAAAAGCACATCTGCGACTCCATTTGTACTCACTACAGATGATTTAAATATTAGCAATTCAAGGATAAGCATCATCGATGAAAATCTGAAATATCCGGAAACCTTCATGGCAAAAAACTTTAATTTGCAATCTGAAGGATTAAAAATAGAAGGCTCCAATGTAAGTGCCACAATAGAAGATGCTTCCTTTGATATGTACACTGGCGTAATGAAACCAGATGTAAATGGCAAAAAAAACTTAAGGATCAAAAGTCTCAAAGCTGTTTTTTCTTACTCACCTACTCAAATCCTAGCAAATAAACTGACCATCAACACTGCTGGTTCTCTAATCGAAGGCGACCTTAAATTATCATACCAGAGAAAAGACTTTGCTGATTTTATAAAGAAAGTAGATTGGGACTTCACAATTAAAAATGCTGATTTATCTACTAATGAACTCAGGAAATTCTATGATGAAATAGTTGAGAACGACAAGGTAAAATTAAGAGGACGCCTCAAAGGAACCCTTAACGATTTTGTTGTAGAAGATATGCTAGCCACCACTCTTGGCGACATCAGTATAGATGGTAAAATGCACTTTAAAAATCTTATTGAAAATGAAGAAAACTTCTATGTGGAAGGTGATTTTAAGAACCTACAAGTAAGCAACACAGATCTTAAAAAATTCTTGCCTAATATCCTAGGAAAAACACTGCCATCACAACTGCATCAATTCGGCACCTTACAAGCTACGGGGTATGCGAGCGTGAATGCAAATAAAGTGGTTACTAAATTATCAGGAACTACACGCAAAGGTAGTTTTAATTCAAATCTGATTTTAAATGATATACAAAGTGGTAACATCGCATATAATGGAAATATAAAACTACAACGTGTTGATTTAGGCTCTTTATTTGGGGTAAAAGAAATTGGTAAAGTAACGCTGGACCTGGATTTAAATGGACGTGGTTTTGATCCTGAAAATGCCTATGCTTCACTTAAAGGAAACATAGCCCAACTAGACTTCAATGACTATTCTTATCGTAATATTAATGTAAACGGCAAATTCAAAAAGCCAATTTTTAATGGTAAAGTATCTGTAAATGATCCTAATCTTCAAATGGATTTTGACGGTCTTGCAGATCTTACCGCCGCCGTAAATACATACGATTTCAAGGCTATAATTAACTATGCCGATTTAAACGCTATTAACCTCTTTAAGCGTGATTCTATGGCCATTCTTAAAGGAGAGGTAGTCATAAAAATGAAAGGTACCACGTTAGATGATGCCGAAGGCACCATTGATATCACAGATGCCAGCTATAAAAACCCTAACGATAATTATATTTTTGATGACTTCCGTATCGCTTCTAGCTTTAAAAATAAAGAGCGATTCATATCTATTAACAGCACTGACATCATAGAAGGAGAACTTTCTGGTGTTTTTAAGATTGCAGAAATTCCAGAATTGTTTAAAAACAGTATTGGTAATGTGTACACGAATTACAAATCAGAAAACATCACACAGGATCAGTACCTAGATTATGAATTTAAAATTTATGATAAAATAGTAGATCTCATTTTCCCTGACATCGCTTTAGGCGAAAACACCATTTTAAAAGGGCAGGTAGCTAGTAATGAAGCGCAGTTTAGAATGACTTTTAGATCACCCGATATTAAAATTTACGATATAGCACTCGATAAAGTCAATATTCAAATCAATAATCAAAATCCTTTATTTAATACATTTATTAAAATTGATGGCGTTAAAAACAGCATTTATAACGTAGCCGACTTTCAACTTATTAATGTTACTAATAAAGATACGCTGCTCTTTCGTACTAAATTTAAAAGCTCCTCAAGAGCTACTGATAAATTTAACCTTAGCTTTTATCATACCATAAATAATGAGAATGAGTCTGTTATAGGAATAAGAAAAAGCGATGTGATTTTCCAAGGTAAAAAATGGTTTGTAAATAAGACAGATGAAGATGTAAAATTGAAATTTGATCGTGATTTTAAAACATTTAGACTAGATAGCTTGATAGCAAGTCATGAAGAAGAGTTGATGACACTTGCAGGAGATATTACTAATAACGAGACTAAAGACCTTCATTTAGATTTCAAAGATGTTAAAGTTTCCAGCATTACCTCACCTATTGATAGTTTAAAACTGAAAGGTCATATTGATGGAGTTTTATCCTTACAACAAATAGATGGCAATTATTCACCTTCTAGTCAGCTTACCGTAAAAGGATTTGAAGTAAATGAAACTCCATTAGGTGATTTTGACCTGTCCATTACTGGTAATGAAGATTTAAGTCTTTACAATGTGAGCGCACAGTTAAAAGATGACCTGCAAGAAACATTTACTGCTACTGGAACTATCAATACTAGTTTAGAAAATAGCCAGATCAATGTAAACGCAGTTTTTAAAGATTTCAATTTAGTTGCTCTAAGTCCTCTAGGTGGAGAGGTGCTCGATAACATAAGAGGTTTCACCTCTGGACAAGCAAAACTTACAGGAACGTTGAGCAAGCCAGATATTAATGGATCTCTCAAATTAAACAATGCTGGTTTACGTATTCCTTACCTCAATACTGATTTTGACTTGGAGAATAATTCACAAATAACAGTCACATCAACGTCATTTGATTTTAAAAATTTACAGCTTAAGGATACGAAATACATGACTAAAGGTTCGTTATCTGGTGCAATCAATCATAAGAATTTTGGTTTTTGGGATCTTGATCTTAAAATAGAGTCAGAGAGACTGCTCGCTTTAGACACAGAATTAACACCAGACGCCTTGTACTATGGAAAAGCTTTTATAAATGGTCAGGCAACTATTACCGGTCCAACAAATGGGTTATTAATTAATGTAATCGCTGCGACTGGAAAAGAGACTATTTTTAAAGTGCCTATCGATGACGGAGAATCTTTAGGGGACACCTCTGCTATTTATTTCTTAAGTCCAGAAGAAAAAAAGGCACGCATCTCTGGGGAAACATTCCTAATAGATAAGGTAAGTGGGCTGGAGTTAAGATTTGAACTTCAAGTAACCCCAGAGGCCGAAGTAGAAATAACCGTAGACCCAACTAATGGTAGTTATATACGCGGGCGTGGAGTTGGGAATTTGCTTTTAGAAATCAACACCACAGGTAAATTTATAATGAATGGTGATTTTATAGTTACAGAAGGAATTTACAATTTTAAGTATGCTGGGATAGTAAACAAAAACTTTATTATAGAACCTGGTGGAACGATGGACTGGAACGGCGATCCTACTAATGCCAACATAGATGTAGAAGCCGTTTATAAAACCAGAGCAAATCCATCCATACTTCTTGATAATCCTAACTTGAATGCTCAAGTTCCTGTAGAAGTGCTCACCAAACTACAAGGTGACCTTCGTTTTTTTGACCCTGATTTTATCATTAGATTCCCTAATACGAACTCTGTTGTAAGCTCTGAGTTGCAATACCGATTAGATGATAAAGCACAAAGACAGTTACAAGCCTTAACACTAGTTGCCACAGGCTCTTTTTACAACCCTAACAGTATAGGGCAAAATGCGGTTACAGGAAACGTAGTAGAAAGTGTTACAGGAATTGTAAATGACCTTGTAAGTAGAGAAGATAGTAAATTTGACTTTGGTGTCAGTTATGAGGCTTCAGAACGCAATCCAGACTCAGATTTGCAACGTTCCGATCGTTTTGGAATTACTTTAAGCACACAAATAACTGACCGTGTATTGATCAATGGTAAATTAGGAGTTCCCGTAGGGTCAACAAGTGCCAGCGAGCGAGCAGTTGTGGGAAATGTTGAAATTGAATTTCTGATCAATGAAGATGGCACCTTGCGTTTAAAATTATTTAACCGAGAAAACACACTGCAACAATTGGGGCAGCAAGAAGATTATACCCAAGGCTTGGGATTACAATACAGGATTGATTTCAATAGTCTTAAAGAACTCTATCAACGTATTTTCAAAAAACAAATGGTTCGAGATAGATCAATAAAAGCGAGTGAAGAGGCAGATAGTGCTCCTGTTCAGTTCAAATAAAGCTAATTACTTTAATTTAGATCAGCAAACGCTACCTCAATACTAATTTCTCAATCATCTCTCTACCTAAGTGATCATTCAAATTCTTGATGATTTTTGCACGACCGTAAAGCAATTCTTGTCTTAAAACTGAAGAAGAAAGATTTATAAATAACGTTCCAGAAGTAAACTTAATTTGTGTAGTATAATTAGTAACACCAGTTCCCATAACGGCTTTCCAGGCACCCTCTACATCTACCTTTTCAAATCCCTTTTGCAACTTGCTTTGCGCTTTAAAATCACTTAGCACCTCGCTCATGCGTGCAAAATCTTCTTTTTTATTGTTCCTCATTGAGTGCATATCTTTTGTAAGTGTATCGTATTCCATTTTCATGAAGCAAGACTAAGGTTTCCTTAGTAGCTTTCTTTACTTTTTGGGTATAAGAACCATCTCCTTCTTGAAAGGTAAGCCATAAATCGCCTTCTTTTTCTTCCCATTGAAAATAAATAGGATTTCCGTAAGATACAAAGCTACCATTGTATCTGGGACTTACTCGATTTTTGACACCATTAAATCCATCTATTTCAAAATGATCCATATGATTGGAAAAAGGGAATTCACGTTCAGTTCCGTCAGATAAAATAACTTCATCAATATTCCAATAGCCTTCTAGGGTCTTTATCTTTTCTTCGTTGGTCGAACAAGAGATCAACAGAATAGTCAGCATTAAGCAGCTCATTTTTTTCATAACTTAAAGATTTTATACGATTGCTCGGTTTGTTTGATGACGGCTTCCGTTCTTTCTGGATGGGTATCACTTATAAATAACTGACCGAATTGATCATCATTTACCATATCAATTATCTGAGACACACGAGACTCGTCCAGTTTATCAAAAATATCATCGAGAAGTAAAATAGGAACTGTTCCACTTTCTTGCTTTATAAATTCAAATTGTGCCAACTTTAAAGCCGTAAGAAAACTCTTTTGTTGCCCTTGACTACCAAATTTCTTAACCAAGTGATCATCTAGCAGGAACAGCAAATCATCTTTATGAGTGCCCACACTTGTATATTGCAATTGCAAATCTTTTTGTTGAGCACTTTTTAAAACTTGAGCAGGGTTTGTATCGTTAAAATCAGCTTTGTAATATATATCCACCACTTCTTCAGAACGGGAAATTTGCTGATAATACTTCTTGAATATAGGATTGAAAGATATTAAGAAGTTCGTTCGTGTGCTATGGATATAACTTCCCAATGCTACCAGTTGCTCATCATAAACGGCAAGGGCATCACTGTCAAATGTGCGATTGATATAAAAATATTTGAGCAATGCATTGCGCTGCTGGAGCAACTTGTTATACATGATTAACTTATTCAAATACAATGAGTTACTTAAGGAAATAACCCCATCTAGAAATTTGCGTCTCGTATCGCTTCCTTCAATAATTAAATCACGATCGGTAGGAGAAATAATAACTAAAGGAATCAAACCTATGTGCTCACTGATCCTATCGTAAATCTTACCGTTGCGTTTTACTACGCGTTTGACTCCTTTTTTTGCGCTGACTACGATCTTTTCTTCCTGATCATTTTTAATAAAATTACCATTCACAACAAAAAACTCTTCGTCATGTTTGATATTTTGTATCGTGATGGGATTAAAGTAGCTTTTTGCGAAGGCAAGATGGTAAATCGCGTCCAAAACGTTGGTTTTTCCTACACCATTGTTCCCTACAAAGCAATTAATCTTCTCATCAAACTCAAAATCGGCCGAAGAAAAGCTTTTATAATTAATAAGACTTATAGAATTAAGCTTCATGAATATTTTTATAACTAATTGTTGTATAGGTATTTGTGCTTGTTCTGCTTTCGCGAAAGCGGAATTACCAACATCTTTATAGACGTATTGCAAATTTAACCTAACAAAAGGCAGAGAATAAAGCTTTCACACATTTTTATATATGGATAAAAATTATATTTTTGCGCGTTCAATTAAAGACAATTATGGCTACTTATAACAAAAGAGGTTACAAACCGAAAACGAAACCGGAAAAAGAAGATAACGACCAACTTTTTGATGATTCAGAATCAACTACTGCTGAAGTATTTAGCACCCTTGATGAAGGCGCAAATAAGACGGAACGATGGTTAGAGAAAAACCAAAAAGCTTTAATTATCATAGTTGCTATTATCGCTATAGGTGCTGCAACGGCATGGGCTTATAATCAATTTGTAGCACAACCTCAAGAAATGGTGGCCATTGAAGAATCTAGTGAAGCTAACAAGTACTACGACCTAGCAGTTAATTCTACGGGTAAAGAAAAAGACTCTCTCTATGGAGTGGCACTAGATGGCGCAAATGGAAAATACGGGCTTATAAAACTTGCCGAAGAATATAAAGGAACTGATGCAGGAAATCTTGCCACTTACCAGGCTGGAATGGCCTATCTTAATATAGGCGGCGACCAACTGCAAAAAGCGATCGATTACCTAAAGGCATATGACGGTGGTGATACTGTATTGAAGGCTATCGCAAAAGCCGGAATAGGTGACGCTCTTGTACAAGCTGGTCAAGCTGGCGATGCTGTTTCCTACTATATGGATGCCGCAAATGCTAATGTAAATGAGTACTCTACTCCTAAATACCTTCTTAAGGCTGCACAAGTAGCACTAACAACTGGCGATAATAGCACGGCTGTAACTGCATTAGAAAGAATTGAGGAAAACTATCCTGACGCTGATGAAATTAAAACAGTTCAAGTTCTTTTAGGCCAGGCAAAAGCAGCTTCTAACTAATACATAATGGCAACAGTAGGAAAAAACTTATCGCAATATGACAAAGGCAGCCTTCCAGACGCTACAGGCATGCGCATAGGAATCGTTGTTTCTGAATGGAATGAAGATATTACTGAAAATCTTTTTAAGGGCGCTCAAGAGACTTTATTGGATTGTGGTGTAGATGCACAGAGTATTTTCCGTATGGATGTTCCTGGGTCCTTTGAGCTTATCTATGGATGCAAGAATATGCAATACGCCAGTTACCCTGTTAAAGATAGTAAACTGCGTAAAGATCTAGATGCTGTCATTGCTATAGGTAATGTGATACGTGGCGAAACTGCTCACTTTGACTTTGTCTGTCAAGGGGTCACCAGCGGTATTAAAGATTTAAACCTCAATAAATCTCGAGTTCCCGTTATCTTTTGTGTCTTAACAGATGACACGTACGCACAATCTGTAGCTCGCAGTGGCGGTGTTCATGGCAATAAAGGAAGTGAAGCAGCTGTAGCAGCTATTAAAATGGCAGCTATAAAACAAAGGTTTTAGATTAGATATTAGATAAATTTAAAAAATCGCTTTGCAAATCAAGATTTGCAAAGCGATTTTTTTTTATAGTTTTTGTTGAATCCCATTAGATAAATACCACCACCCTGTAGAACCTGTACTAAGTTTGATGGTGATTAGCTTGTCTCACCAGGTAAATAAAGAAATTCGGGAAATCATGTTTGTAACAAATTCCACCACCGCAACTTTGTTATCCTGTTGTACATTTCTCTAAAAGAGCAAATAATTCGGTCTCGCTTTGCTCATTTTTCATGGTCTTTAGTTCTACACTTATATCAATTTATGCTGAGTTTATCGAAATACTAGATATGGGTACTATAGGTACAGGTTGGACATTTCTCTAATACTGAGAATAATCGGGAGAAAATACCTGAGCTATTAGTTTTGAAAGATTTTAAACCTTGCTGCTCTACAGCCGTATGATAACTAAATATTACAACTCCTTTCCTAAACAATATGCTTCCTACGATTGGAACTTTTAAAATTAAAGTCATACACTAGTAGGCCAGGTAAGTACCAAGCGTTTTGATCGGAAAGGTGAATGATTAGACACTTCAATTCTTATACTTCTTTAATAAGACAACTATAACAAAAAACGCTACACACAACAAAAAGTTGACATGTGTATGAAAGAACTTACACGTGGCTATAGCAGGTTAAATAATAGTGTGCTGTTTGCGCATTTTAAGCACAAGCTAGATTAAAAGTTCTTTTTGTTGCAGCTTGTAAAGGCCTTTAACAATAAATAGAGAAAAGGAATGCGTCATCAACCTTATTTCTTCTTCAAACCGATCAATTGATAAGCACCCAATACCACAAGCCCTGCAGCAAGAATCCACTGATAACTTTCTACCTCTTCATCTTGAACAAATTTATCGTACAATTTCCACGAACCTATTCCTACAAATACGATAGAAAGTAGGATCGTATAATTGCGCTTATTTGAACTAGGTTCAGACATCTTTTTGAGTAATTAATGCATATACGAGGTAAATTCCGTAAATAAAAACTCCAAATCCTAAAACAATATAAGGCGTTTCCATGGGTGTTTCTAACACAAAGTGATCAAATAGTCTCCAACCTCCAAAACCTATAAACGCTGCTGCCATGATGCCGCCTAGAATTGGATTTCTTTTTCTTACTGCCATAATACTTTTTTATAAATGTAAAGATAAATAAAAAGCGCTCCCTAGAATAAACTAGGAGCGCTTCAAATAATACCATTCATAAAGTAGAAGACTATTTACGCATTAAAATATTTAGAGTTCCAAATAGCGGTATTGAAATTTTTACCAGCGGCAAAGGCATAATACAAGACCATAGCTGCAATGGATTTGAATGTAAAGAAGAAGATGAGTAAAAATTCTACTCCTGTAGGGTTCTTAGCAAAGATCCCGTTAGGGATCAAATAAGCCGCAAGCAGACTTACAACAACCGTTGAAAAAACCAAATTTTCAAAAGTTTTAAAATTCCATGCCCATATTTTCCTAAAGGCATTTAAATCATTTCCCCATTTGTGAATAAGGTAAAAATAACCGTTTCCTATAGGCGCGAAAAGTAATGGATCATCTGCATCTTCTAATTTAAATAATTTAGATGGTGCCACGATTTTAAAACCACGCATTTCAATATCGTGATCTTTTTCCATTTCTTTGATTTTCATCAAAGCTTCATAAGGAATCTCATTTTTAAAATATTTAGTGTCTAGAAAGCGCAGTCTGTAGGTAACACAGATATCCCTAATTTGATCTACGTGATAAATACGGTCCGTTTCCAGTAAGTCAATATTAAAAAGATTGCGAGGAGTAGGTTTCTGCGGGCTTTTCATACGCGCCATAATAGCATCTTCCCTTCTATCTTCTTCCTTCAATATAGCCGTTACCTGCTCAAGAATATCAGTGCCTTTAAACATTTTGGCCTTAGATTTTTTGAGTTTATCTTCAATATTGGTGCGTTTTAACATAATTAGTTACTTATTATATCATTATTAATGCTGACAGTTACTTATTCATAAAACATGTCTACAAGCTATAGGTCGTAAAGGAGTTCTTTTTATTTCAATTAGTAAATGTTAATTTTTACATTTTTCCCAAACCTTCACATATACCCAACCAGATCAATACTTATTTGGACTTTTAAAGTTATTTAAATACTGGTCTCTCAAGAGCTGAGAACGTTCTTAAAGTAGATGGCATTATTTTAAAAAAAACTAAATACTCTTGTTACCATTCAAGATAAAAAAAAGAAGAAAGAAGATCAAATATACGCTTCCATTAAAAATCGACATTAGAATCAATAAAAAATAATAAGCAAATACTTCAATCGCACCTACTACACTTATATACTCAAAATACCATATCTTAAAATTTTCAGATGTTTCTTTTTCCTTTTCTATGCGATAAAATTTGCAACAGTGACAAAGGCTATGCTTGAAAATTATTACCTTGATAGCATAAAAATAAATCTGTTGAATTATCAGAAAATCTAAATACTTTGAGTAAACCTATCATCATTACTTACTACCTAGTAACCGTTTGCAGAAGTCCAAAAATAAATTAAGAAATTATTTGGAGATTTTTCCTTTGAGTAAATTGTGCCTTTTATACAGATACCTCGCCAAAATAGTAATGACTACTGACTCTAATACTCTCCTTGAGGTGGTTCTCTTTTAATCGAGGTTTTCTCTTTGTAAGGCCAACTAAAGAAATCTATTATTTTGGTGGCAATCGTTTACACCTTTATTTACCTCAATAGTGCCCCAGCTTGATTTTCTAGTTGCTGTTGTATCTTATTCATGGTCTTATCAATCTGCTTATCAGTAAGGGTTTTAGTTGGATCTTGGAGTGTAAAATTCAACGCGTAGGACTTTTTACCTGTAGGCAATTTACTTCCTTCATATACGTCAAATAGCTGTACCGACTTCAATAGCTTCTTTTCAGAATTTAATGCAATTTCTCTAAGTTCTTTAAAGCTTACCGAATCATCTACAAGCAAAGCAAAATCCCTACTTACCTCAGGATATTTAGGAATCTCTGACACAGGAATATGTTTTTTAGAAACAAGCTTCAAAATTTCACCCCAGTAAATATTAGCAAAATGAACGGTTCCCTCAATACCAAAATTTTTAGCAACCTTCTTCTTTACTACTCCTATATCGGCGATTTTTGCGCCACTACTCAAAGCTATTCCTTCACTTAAGAAATCTAATTTAGTAGGTTTTTCATTAATAGTTTGTATCCCTAAGCGTTTCAATACCGCAACGACAGCTCCTTTAAGATAAAAGAAATCTGCTGGCTGAGAAGTACTATTCCAGCTTGGATTTCCAGTATTTCCAGCCGTGAGAATGCTTAAGTGCTTGTTCTCTGTAAACTGACGTTCTTGATATTGATGGTACGAATTACCGAATTCAAACAATCTCAAATTCTCCTGCTTTCTATTCAAGTTGTGGGCTATTGCTTCAAGACCACCATAAATCAAGCTTTGGCGCATCACGGCAAGATCACTACTCAAAGGGTTTAACATGCTGACTTGATTCTTAGGCAATATGTGCTCTGTGAGTGTATGGTTTTTTTCTGATGTTAGACTATTTGCCATCATCTCTACAAAACCTTGCCCTACTAATTGTTGCGCCACTATATTTTGTAATCTATTGTTTTCTAGCTTAGAAGACTTTGCAACTGTAGCATTTAACTTGGAGGCACTTTCTATACGGTCGTAACCGTAAACTCTCAAAATCTCTTCAATAACATCTACCGGACGTGTTACATCATTTCTATAAGCAGGAATGGTGAGTCCCAAACCAGATTCTGTTACATTATTGACATTAATATCCAGTGTTCTTAAAATACTCTTGATTTCCTCGCGAGGAATTTCCTGTCCTATAAGCGAGTCTACTTTTGCAAAAGGAAGGAATACTTGTTGGTCTTCAATTTTTTGAGCATACACATCAGTAATATCACTAGAGATTTCACCACCAGCAGTTTCTTTAATAAGTAACGCAGCTCTTTTCAAAGCATACTCTGTAATATTAGGGTCAATACCGCGCTCAAATCTAAAAGAAGCATCGGTATTAAAGTGGTGACGTTTTGCTGTTTTACGCACGCTAACTGAGTTGAAGTAAGCACTTTCTATGAATATAGAAGTGGTTCCATCCGTAACACCGCTATTTGCACCACCATAAACTCCTGCAATACACAAAGGTTTCTCAGTATCACAAATCATGAGATCCTCTTCATGTAGTTGGCGTTCTATGCCATCCAGTGTTGTAAAAGGAGTATCCTTTGCAAGGGTTTTAACGATGATTTTATTCCCGCTTATCTTGTTTAAGTCAAAAGCATGAAGCGGCTGCCCCAATTCATGCATCACATAATTGGTCACATCTACTATATTATTTTTAGGAACAATTCCTATGGCTTTCAATCTGTTTTTAATCCACTCCGGAGATTCCTTTACTTTAATTCCAGTGAGCGTTACTCCACAATATCTTGGAGCTAGCTCTGTATTTTCTACTTCTATATCTACCCTTGAAGAACGGCTATCCACATGAAAACCGCTTACTGATGGAGTAATAAATTCTAAAGCATCTGCATGTATAGCTAGTCCAGCTCTTAAATCACGAGCCACACCCATATGCGACATCGCGTCAGAGCGATTAGGAGTTAAGCCTATTTCTATCACTTGATCGTTCTCGATAGAAATAACGTCTTTAAGTGGCGTTCCTATTTCTAGAGCTGCGTCCAGCACCAAAATTCCCGCGTGGGAATTTCCCAATCCTAATTCATCTTCAGCACAGATCATTCCGTGGCTTTCTTCACCCCTTATCTTGCCTTTTTTGATCTTCCAAGGCTCCCCTTTTTCATCGTATAAGGTTGTTCCTATAGTGGCAATAGCTACTTTCTGTCCTGCAGCGATATTAGGAGCACCACAGACTATTTGAAGCGTTTCTGTTCCTATATTCACTTGAGTAACTTGGAGTTTATCAGCATTCGAATGTTGCTCACAAGACACTACATACCCTACAATGATGCCTTCCAGTCCACCTTTTACACTTTCAAAATTCTCCACACCTTCCACTTCCAGCCCTAACGAGGTTAGTAATGCTGTATGATCTTCTAACGCTTCTGGGATATTGATAAATTGCTTGATCCAGTTATAGGAAACTTTCATAAAATCGTTGCTTTTTAAGGACGGCAAAGATAGTTATATGTGCGCTTTCGCGAAAGCGTAACTTTCACAAACATCTCTTTTAACTTTGCCCTCTCAGAAGTGAGTAGGCAGTTTGCCGGTGGATTCTGAAATTCGTTCAAAATGTACTCAGGCTATGGGATATCATTTAACGTCACAATGGTACTGGTAAAAAATATGATCAGATAGGGTTGCTCCTTATTTGCCATTCCATAAATTTAGTAGTACAAAACTATAAACTGAAGATCGGACGAGTTCTAAATTTATCTGAGATACAGTAATTTTTCTCTATGAATGTAACTTTTTATAAGCTGCCGGCAAAATTAAACTTTACCGTTCCAAGATCTTTGTTACCGCTTTGCTTCATTTTCCTGTTCTCAAGAAAGGAGCTTCTTTAAAAGGGACTTCTTTGTAAAAAGCGTATTTTTAAACATAAAACAACACGTGTGAAAAATCTAGTAGTACTTTCAGGAGCTGGCGTAAGTGCCGAAAGTGGCATTGCAACTTTCAGAGATGCTGGCGGGCTTTGGGAAGGACACGATGTGATGGAAGTAGCTTCTCCAAAAGGTTATGCGGCACATCCAGCTTTGGTACTCGATTTTTATAACAAAAGACGCGCACAACTACATGAAGTGAAACCTAATGAAGCACATTTTTGTATCGCAGGATTAGAACGCTTTTATAAGGTCCATGTGATCACACAAAATGTGGATGACCTTCATGAACGTTCTGGCTCGACAAACGTGATTCATCTTCATGGCGAATTGAAAAAAGCACGAAGTTCTAAAAATGAAAACGAGATTCAAGAATGTCCTGGCGATATCAACCTAGGTGACTTAAGTACAGATGGTTCCCAGCTCAGACCACATATTGTATGGTTTGGTGAAGAAGTTCCCGCTATGGATCAAGCGATACAGATCGTATCAAAAGCAGATGTATTGCTCATCGTTGGTACCTCCATGCAAGTATATCCAGCGGCTGGATTAAAAGACTTTGCTCCGAGCACTACACCTATATATTTTGTAGATCCGGCACCGTCGATGGAATCCTATGGAAACCTAACTGTTATTAAAGAAAAAGCAGGGAAAGGAGTTCCAATGGTGCTTGACTTATTAAGTTTTGAAAAATGAAAACAATTCATTAATTTTATAAAAATCTTTGATTATGAAATATGTATCAATTCTAATTTTAACATTATTCCTTACCAGTTGCGATACATCTTCAAAAGAAACCTTCCCTACAGAAGTAAAAAATAACAAATTCCTTTGGACTGCAGAATGGACCAACGGAGTTCAAGAAAACCCTAAAGAAATGACTAAAACCAGCTATGTGTTTTTAGCCAAAACTGAAGTAAACACCAACGTTTGTGACGAAAATAACTTATGGTTTACAACTGTTTACAAGGAGTTATGGGTTAATGATTACACCTTTAAAAAACCAGTCTGGAGACTCATTAATAACGAAAGGAAAGTTGTTGAAGCAAAAGATGTTTTAAAAATGGTTTGTGAAAATGAAGATGTTACATTTGGTATAGCAGATGTAAATAAATTTCCTATCACATTGAGAAATTATCCTTTGTTTCAGCAAAAAAATAAGTCTCGTAAAAATTAAAAAAAAGAAAATGAAAAAAACTATTCTGCTTTTATTAATGGCTTTATTTATAATAAGCTGCAACGATTCAACAATTGATTATGCTGACCTTAATAAAATCGCATTTTATAATTTTGAAGGAAATGAAGTGGACCTTGATGAAATCAAAAAAGACTGGAATAAAACCATAAATACAGGAGATCACTTGGAGAGTTTATACGACCAGAGAATAAGTAAATTGAATATTAGAATAATTCAAGACAACTTCACTAATGAAGAGTCTCTAATTATAGTTGCTCAAACAACAAATAAAAATATCTATTCCGGTAAAGTCATAAAACGGTTTAAAAACGGAATGCAATTGAGCAACAGGACAGTTACTTGTGCAAATTGTGGTCCAGAATTTCAAGGAGAATTAATTAACGGCACGTGGATTTGTGCAAATAATGGTGAAAGTATTGATGATTGCACAAAGACTAGTTCGTTAGATTATTAGGTATACTAGCGGTGCTGTAAATGCAATTTATGAATTACTAATACTTAACACAAACTCTCCAAAACCTTAAGGCCTGCAAAAGGAGCGAGTAGAATTTGGTCAAGCAACAATTCAGTTTAAATTATCACCAGAACTAATTGGATACTGCAAACCAGAAAATGATGTTTCTCCCCAAGGTTGCTGGAGTCTTGAGCAATCCTTTTTACTGCATGAAAAAGCCTGATTCCCTTATTTAAAAAAGATTTGCGAATTGTATGAGTTGGAGCTCAATACTTCTGAGATGCGTTCATTGTGTAAAATAGGGAGCATACTGACTAGAAAATATTATACAAGGAATGAACATGTTGTTCAATTATTATTAGTCCAACCTATCTGAAAGCCATTGGTAGATAGCTATTTTCAAAAACTAATAACAACTCAGAAGACTGCAAACATCAATTATTCGGTTTATAGCTGTTTTAAGTTTGGTGAAGAATTTAATTACATCTGCCTAGCATTAATTCCTATAGGACAACAAAAAATTCAGGATGATTACGGCAACAATTTCAAATCCAGAGTTAATAAAATCTCAGTAAAATTAGACGCCTGATTCAAGCCATCTCAAGCATTATATTCATTAGACTTCAAAGCTTTAGTGAAAACCCCTTATTTTTAAATATTTGTTAATTGATTATAATACAACCACTATTGTTATTTTTTTTTTGACCTTGATTTCACAAAAAACAACTCTATTTATTTACACCACATTTTAAAATTTAATTGGTATTAAAACCGTAATTTAGCATGCTTTAAAGACTTAAGTTATGCCTACTGCTTTACAAGCTATTTCTCCTATCGATGGACGTTACCGTTCTAAAGTCGAACCCCTTGCCCACTATTTTTCTGAATCTGCACTGATACGTTACCGCGTTCTTGTAGAAGTCGAGTATTTTATAGCTTTAAGCGAAAGCGGAATCACGCAATTACAACCACTTCCAGAGCAAACACAAGAGAAATTAAGGGATTTGTACCGCAAGTTTAATGATGAGAATGCACAAGCTATTAAGGACATAGAAAAAGTTACCAACCACGATGTCAAAGCAGTAGAGTATTTTTTAAAGGAACAATTTGACCATTTGGGTTTATCTGCTCATAAAGAATTTATTCATTTTGGGCTGACCTCTCAGGACATCAACAACACCGCTATTCCACTCTCGATTAAAGATGCTATAGAAAATGTGTATTTGCCAGAACTGGAAGAAGTTCGAGATGAAATCAATAGACTAGCAAAGAACTGGAAAGATATTCCTCTGTTAGCGCGCACTCACGGACAGCCGGCTTCTCCAACACGATTAGGAAAAGAATTTTATGTATTTGTAGTGCGTATTGAAGAGCAAATGAACATGCTCGAACAAGTACAACATGCAGCAAAATTTGGTGGAGCTACTGGTAATTACAATGCTCACCATGTGGCGTTCCCACAAATTAACTGGCAGCTATTCGGTCAAGACTTTGTAGAAAACCGTTTGGGTTTAAAACACAGTTTCCCAACCACACAAATAGAACATTACGATCATATGGCTTCTCTTTTTGATAATTTAAAGAGAATCAATAGCATCTTTATAGATTTAGACAGAGACATATGGACGTACATATCGATGGATTACTTCAAACAAAAAATTAAAGATGGCGAGATAGGTTCTAGCGCTATGCCCCATAAAGTAAACCCTATAGATTTTGAAAACTCTGAAGGGAACCTAGGAATCGCAAACGCCCTTTTTGAACATCTATCAGCAAAATTACCGATCTCCAGACTACAACGCGATTTAACAGATTCTACGGTGTTAAGAAATGTAGGCGTACCTCTTGCGCATACCATTATTGCCTTCAAGGCCACCTTGAAAGGACTTGGGAAGCTGCTGTTAAATGAGTCTAAAATCGCTCAAGATTTAGAAAATAATTGGGCTGTCGTTGCTGAAGCCATACAGACTATTTTGCGTCGGGAAGCGTATCCTAATCCATACGAAGCTTTAAAAGAGCTGACTCGTACGAATGAAAAAATCACCGGGGAAAGTATCGCAAACTTTATTGAAACGCTAAACGTAAGTGAAGACATCAAAGCTGAAATGAGAGTGATAACACCAAGTACATTTACTGGAATTTAAGAATTAAAATTTGTGAATTAAAAAAGTAAAAAACATGAGCCTTTTAACTATTGTATTCAACATAGTTCTTCCACCTGTAAGTATAGCTTTAAACAAAGGTGCTCGTAAGGATATAACCATCAGTATACTCCTAACCTTTTTATTCTTTATCCCGGGAATCGTTCACGCTTTTTACATGACTTCAAAACCGTAAATTAGAAGTTCTTTACTACATAGTAAATAGGCGCTAAAAAGCATTATTTTTTCATTCAGAATTAGCTCTTCTACTCCTAAATAAAAACCTTGCGTTGCTTAATCGAATTATAAGTTAGCTGAGCTCTGAACTTTTTTATGGAACCAAAATGCCATTGAAAGCCGGTTGCGTAATATATAAGCCGAGTTTCAATCCGATTCTATAGGCTAACTGTAATAAGTAAATTAACACTACATGCCAACTAATGAATATGCTTCAACACAATAGAACCGCTTGAAGATGTAATTTTAGAAATATACAATTGATCCTTCTTGAGGAAGCTCATGTCTAACCAACCTCCCACATATTTTCTATTGATGTCTTGTACGAGCTGACCTTGTAAATTATATGTTTTAATAGAATAAAAATCTGCACTATCAAAAAAAAGCTGGTTTTTCACAGATTTTACGGTAAAGTTCGACTCTTTAAAAATGTCGTTGCTCAATGTTGCTGCTTGCCATCCAAAATCAGATCCTTTTAAATCAGCACTTTGCCTTGTTAAATCTGGTGTAATGATAATAAAATACCAGTCATATACCGTCGTATTTGCCGGTAAGGTGACATTATTCAAGCTGGGTTCTTCTTGGTACATTTTTCCTGCTACATCAATTTGTGCCATATAAGCATTTGCAGCAGCGTCATAATTAAAAGGTATATAAGTACTTGTATCATTAAAGTCGTCATGGTAATCCCATGTGGCAACATCAGCATCAGTTTGTAGGCCCGTATATAGTAATAAAGACGGATTTCCCATGGGATCAAATAGGCTGTAATCAGTATTAGAACCATATGTAATAGTCACTATTCCATAATTGATATCTACTGGATTAGGAGTTATAATAATTTGGGAGCTCAAGCACCAACCTGTTACAAATAATAAAATAAATAGAATTTTTTTCATCTTCAAAATTTTAGTTAAATATAACAATAGTGTGTTTATAGAAACAAATCGACTCATCATAATTGAAGAATAAATTTAAAGATTAGAACTATTGAAGTTCATTTTTAAATCGATTCGTCCCACTGAATTCAAAAAAAACTAGGTGTAAAATTAAAATAGTTTTAGTTTCAATTTAACATTTTTTTTTGTTTTGCGCTTTAGCTTTGACAAAAAAAAACAATGAGTATAGTAACAATTATTTTAAACATTCTTGCACCACCCATAAGTATTTTTAGAAAGCGAGGTTTTGGTAATGACCTTGGAATTAACATCATTTTTACGATTCTATTTTTCATACCTGGCATAATTCACGCCTTTTATTTGACTTCTAAACAAAATCAAATATTATAGAAATAATACCAGCTTCTAAATTTTTGAACTTCAAATTTTACAACGTAAACAGAAAGATTGATAGCCATCTTATATAATTGATGTTTGTCAATCTGTATTTTCAAATAGCACCTCTAAGGTTACTTCTGGCAGGTGTTTTTCAATAAATGCAACAAGATTAAGAACATCTCCATCACTCATTTCATAACCACCTAACCGATCGCCGCGTCCATCCTTTGCAATTGCTGAGATTTTATTATAGCTGATCTTTATTTTCTTGAAATCAGATATTGTAGCACAATAGGTAGATTCAGATTCGATAAAATGAAGTTCCTTATTCTGAACCACAAGAAATCTTTTTTCATAAGAAGTACCCTTGTATAAGGAATAGACTAAAAGCAATAAAAGCAAAATAATAAGAACCGTTAGGTAATTCAATATCGTCCAAGAATACATAGAGGTATTTAATTCTGTAGAGAATATGCTATATACGCCTATTGCCGTTACCATGTAGTTGTATATATTCCACTTATTTTTCTTTCCTGGCAATTCTATTTGCAGGCTTTTGTCTGTAGACAGATGGCTTTTTTCAATCTGATGAAAAAGTAAATAAGCCAAATAAACAACGACTAACACAGCGCCACAAACCTCAATATTCAATTCAAACAAACCAAATTTTTTCAAAGCCAACCATAATAATATCAAAAGAACACTAACCAATAGCTGCTTAATTGTCCCATTATTAGATTTCAAAAAACGATTAGAATCCCACATAAACCTTACTCGTTATTATCCTTAAATATCTCCAACCTATTTACATATATAGAAACTGGTATATTAATTAAATGTTCTTCTAAAAATTCTTTTAATAGCAATTGCTCATCATCGTCACATCTAAAATCCTTGAGCATTTCCACTTTTCCTTCCTTAGGAAAAAATGACAAATGAGTTCCTGCTATTTTGATTTGCTTCAACTCATCTAATAAAATGTATTTTTCTCCTTTATCGTAAGAAACGCTACATTTATCTGACTCGATCTTTATGATTTTAGCAGTATTATTGTCATCAACAATAGCAAAACCACCTGAAATTATTAAAATCCAAATACTATATATATAAACAACTAAATCGTTAAATCCAAAATTGTAATTCCCGTCAAAGACAATGTATATAATTATACCTAATGTAAGACAAAAAACCAAACCAGATAAAACCCTATAAAGAATGGACTGTTTTTCATAAACGGATATATCTAGGAAAGTACCACTCCTGATATGTTCAGAAACCTTATCATCCTTATAGAAAAACAAGCGAAAAATAATAACCCAAACTAATCCAAATAACTCCTTGGAACTTCACTCTTTATCAATCCTTCCTTAATTTCAAAAAAAGAAAGAACCCTTTGTCTTAACGATTTTTCTTTTACCTCCACCATGACTTATGCCTTCTTAGCCTCTTCCCAATACACATCCATTTCTGCCAAAGTCATGTCACGCAGCTCCTTCCCTATTTCTTTGGCTTTCACTTCCAGGTATTGAAAGCGTTTGATAAATTTTTTATTGGTGCGTTCTAGGGCGTCTTCTGGATTCACGCCTAGGTGTTTGCCATAATTAACAAGGGAGAAGAGCACATCACCAAATTCGGCTTCAATTTTATCTTGATCACCTGAGTCTATTTCTACCTGTAATTCTCCTAGTTCCTCTTGTAATTTTTCCATGACCTGTTCTGGCTTTTCCCAGTCAAAGCCTACTCCAGCAACCTTATCCTGGATGCGCTGGCTTTTTACTAATGCTGGTAAAGACTTAGGCACTCCTTCTAGCACACTGGTTTTCCCTTCTTTTAGTTTGAGCATTTCCCAGTTGGCCTTTACTTCTTCTTCATCCTTCACAACTACATCTCCATAAATATGCGGATGGCGAGAGATGAGCTTATCACAAATACCGTTTGCCACACTGGCTATATCAAAATGCTCCGTCTCAGAGCCTATTTTGGCATAAAACACAATATGCAATAATAAATCACCCAATTCCTTAGGAATCTCTTCCATATCCTTATCCAAAATCGCGTCGCCCAGCTCATAAGTTTCCTCAATGGTGAGGTGTCGCAATGACTCTAAAGTTTGCTTGCGATCCCAAGGACATTGCTCCCGCAACTCCTCCATAATGGTTAACAATCGATCTATAGCTGCAAGTTGCTGTTTTCTATTATTCATTTATTTGTTTTAAAACACATCAAAATTTTGATGGAACTCTAAGCTCACCATACCTATTTAGTGCGCTTTGAAGTTTATATTTGTATTGCTTTTTATGTTTTCGCTTTCGCGAAAGCGAAACTAGAAAATTTTATGCTACCCATAAAAAACTGCGAAAGCAAAACTATCACAAAGCAATCATCCCACAATAATACGGACCTAAAATTAATTCGTAAAAAACCAAAAACAACCCGATGCGCATTCTAGTTATAATTACTTTTTCACTTTTCCTTTCCAACAGCCTGTACGCACAAGATTATGTGACTGATGCCACCATGGAAGAAACGGTTATGGCAAACGATGACCAGATAAAAGTCCTTTATTTTACAGCGCCCTGGTGTGGGCCTTGTAAGTATATGGCACCTGTTATCAAGTCCATTGCAGAAGATTCTACGGTACAAGTGACGATCTATAAAATGAATACCGATGATAATAGCACTGACGATATCTTAAAAGTAAGGTCCATTCCTACTTACTTTTTTATCAAAAATGGTAGCAAACTCGGTCAAAGCAGCAGCGTGATGCGTCGGAACGAAATGGTACAACTCATAGAACGCCACGATCGCATGACCGTAAAAGGAGACCTTCTTCCCTATCGCGGGAAGCCCTCTAGCTATGAAATAGTCGCAGGCACACATAAAAACCTAAATAAGAAGAACCTAAAACAATTATGGTACAGTCCAGCCCAATTAAATGAATTGAGCTGGAAAATCTATCAAAACCTTACTGATCAAAAAGACCTCATATGCGCTATAACACTGGTTAATCGTTCTATTGAGTTGGAAGAAAATAATTCTAACCTACAGACTAAGGCGCATCTACTGCATAAAATAGGTAAAAATAAAGAGGCTTTAAAAACCGCTAAAGCGGTTAAAAAACGAGCCGATCTTAACAGTGAGTCTACCGTGATGATAGAAAAACTTATTGAAAAAATAGAAGCAGAATAATGCCCATTATTAAGGCATCTTTGCTGCGGTAAAAAACTAACAATTGTTGCACTTCATATTTGCTTACTTTTCTCATCTCGTCAAGTCCTTTCACTTGCATGGCATTCACTCGCCTTTTGTTTTTAAATTGGAAAAAAAATGCCTTCGAGACGCTTCTTTTAAGAAAGACTATGTAAAGTTGTCCCGCTTTCGCAAAAGCATGCATTCATCAAATGCTACTCTTTATATTAAAGATTACGGTGCTGGCAGCAGGGTTTTCAAATCTAATAATAGGCAGGTAAAAGACATTCTCAAGCACAACTGTAGTACTGAAAAAGACACGCAATTGCTTTATCGATTATGCGCTTATTTTAAAGTAAACCAGGTCCTGGAATTAGGAACCTCTCTAGGTATGGCTACTCATGCCATGGCAACGGCAAGACCTGGTGCTCAAATCACCACTATAGAAGGAAGTCCTGAAGTTTATGAATTTGCAAAAAATGCCCTTCAAAAAGAAGGTGTAAAAAATGTAAAATTTGTAAAATCTATATTCAAAGAGTTTTTTGAAAAACAAAATTCTAAACCTGTTATTTACGACCTCATTTATATAGATGGACATCATGATGGTGAAGCAACACTGTCGTATTTTGAAAGCATATTAGATAAAATCCACAACGATACCGTCGTGGTATTTGATGATATTTACTGGTCGACAGATATGACTCGTGCGTGGAATCAAATTTGTATACACACTCAAGTGACCGCAAGTATTGACTGTTTTAATTTAGGAATGGTATTCTTCCGCAAAGAGCAGTTACAAGAACGTTTTTATGTGAAGTTGTGATAAAAACCTGAAGTAGGAATAAAGCATATAGACCGAAATCTATATTCTATATTTAATAAACACATCGTTCCCTATTCTTCTTTACAACAATTATTAATTTTCTGTAACTAAAAAAGCTTTGCTGCGTCATACCCGTACCGTCTAAAATTCATAATTTAGTTCCATGAGTGAAAATGTTATCGAAATACGCAATATCATACGTGATTTTAAGCTGGGTCAAGAGATCGTTCATGTATTAAAGGGAATTGATCTGGAGATTAAAAAAGGGGATTATATTGCTTTTATGGGACCATCAGGTTCTGGAAAATCTACCTTGATGAATTTACTGGGCTGCCTAGATACAGCTACTGCAGGACGCTACAAGCTCAATGGAACAGATGTTTCTAGCCTTAATGATGACCAACTAGCCGATATTAGAAATAAAGAAATAGGTTTTGTTTTTCAAACTTTTAATCTCTTGCCTAGAACGACCGCTTTAGATAATGTTGCCTTACCCATGATCTATGCAGGTATGACTAAAAAACAACGAGTGGCACGAGCTAAAGAAGTACTCACTAGTGTAGGCCTTGCAGACCGTATGGACCATCAACCCAACCAACTTTCTGGTGGACAACGCCAGCGGGTAGCCGTGGGAAGAGCATTGGTAAATCATCCATCTATCATCCTAGCAGATGAGCCTACAGGAAACTTAGATTCTAAAACAGGAAACGAAATAATGGCTCTTTTTGATCAAATTCATAAGGATGGAAACACCATGATTGTAGTAACTCACGAGGAAGAAGTTGCAGAGCATGCGCATAGAGTCATCAGGTTGCGTGATGGCGTGATAGAAAGTGATATAAGAAATAAACCATGGAAATCTTAAGTGAGTATAAAGACTGGATTTATATAGGTGGTGTTTTACTAGCGTTTGTCTTGTTTCTATTTTGGAATAAAGGCAAACGAGGCAGCGTTAAAGACCGCAAAAGACGCAATTTTAAACAACGCCTTAGAGATAAAAGAGAAAATCAATACTAATATTTAAGTTGGTAGGTAATTGATTTAATGCGTTCTAATTTTTCTTACTTCTTTTACAAGTGCAGTTTACATTAGTGCGTCAATATCGTTTAACATTGGGTATTTAAAAAAAGAATAGAAACCTTACTAAGATATCTTTTTCTTGGTATTCGTTTAGGCTATACCTTCTAATAAATGACTGAAATTTATGGGGTCCTATCGTTCATATCTACCTAATAACAGATTTGCATCCTTTGCAAATGCCACCATAAATAACGCGTCAGGTGTTTAAAATTAATAAGTACGTACATCATTCAATATCTTATGTAACTGCTTCAACACTTCTTTATTACTGCCTATACCATTATGTCCTTGGTTTTCCAGTTTATATAAAGGAAGGTGCAACTCCTTACTCAACATCTCAGAAGATTCTACAGGAATAGTTTGATCATCAACTCCATGAAAAAGGTAAACCGGCATATCGCATTCCTTTAAATACTCATTTGTGGCCAGGTCATATCTTAAAATAAAAGTTGGAATCATTGGATAATTACGTTTCGACAAATTTATCATACTGTAATAAGGTGCTTGAAGAACCAGCTTAAAAGGATTGTTATTTGAAGCAAGATGTGCTGCGATACCAGTTCCTATAGAATATCCTACAACTACAATTTTGTCTTCTGAATACCTTTTTTTAAGATCATCATAAACATATTGTGTATCTTCAAATAATTCTTCTTGACTTGTTATCGCATTCGAACTTTTACCATAACCTGGATAATCAATAATAAAAACATCATATCCTAAAGGTAAAAAATACTCTGAGACGTTCCCTAAAGATCCTAAACTACCAGCATTACCATGTAAATAAAAGATAACTCCTTTTGAGTTTTCTCGCTTGAACAATAAAGTATTTATAGAGTTACCAGAATGGGTAATGATATCCCTTTCTTCAAATTCATTCTCAAATACAAACTGATGATCTTGCTCTAACTTCTCAGGGAAAAAAAGCAAACTTTCTTGATAAAAATACAACAGGCCACATATGGAAATGTAGCCAGCTATACCTAGTATTAAAAGTCCTTTTAAAATTTTCTTTATCCACTTCATAAATTACTTATTTTAAGTTTCATAAGTCAATTTTCTTTTTTTTTGCGTTCCACTACATAGCACTGTAATTTACAAATTCCTAAAGTCGGGTATGGTCTCGACACTTCGGCAAGCTATACACCGCTTGACTCAGTGCAGAGCTACCGCTCAAAGTAGCATCTTCTCGATCTTTATTTAAATTCACATTTTTACCGACGCAGTAAGCGCTACGTTTGAATGATCCCTAAGTTAAAATCCTTAGTAATAGGAGCGTGATTTGCCGCCTCTATTCCCATAGAAATCCACTTTCTTGTATCTCGTGGATCAATTATCCCATCGGTCCAAATTCTGGAGGCTGCGTAATAAGGAGAAACTTGTTTATCGTAGCGGTCTTTTGTTTTGGCAAACAGTGCTTTCTCTTCTTCTTCAGATAATTTTTTACCCGCTTTTTCTAAACTTGCCTTTTCTATTTGCATCAATACTTTTGCAGCACTATTCCCACTCATTACAGCAAGCTCTGCAGTAGGCCATGCAAAAATTAATCGCGGGTCATAAGCTTTACCACACATCGCATAATTTCCAGCTCCATAACTGTTCCCTATAATAACCGTAAACTTAGGAACGACTGAGTTAGAAACAGCATTTACCATTTTTGCTCCGTCCTTTATAATACCGCCATGCTCTGATTTTGAACCCACCATAAAACCCGTAACATCTTGTAGAAAAACCAAAGGGATTTTCTTTTGGTTACAGTTGGCTATAAATCTTGTTGCTTTATCAGCGCTATCGCTATAGATCACCCCACCGAATTGCATCTCGCCTTTTTTAGTTTTTACAATCTTTCTTTGATTAGCAACTATTCCTACTGCCCAACCGTCCATACGAGCATAACCTGTAATCAACGTCTGGCCATAACCATCTTTGTAAGCTTCAAAAGAATTTGCATCTACCATGCGATTGATAAGTTCCATCATGTCGTACTGTGCATTTCTAGCTCTAGGCAGCGCACCGAACAATCCTTCTGGATCAAGTTCTGGTGGTTGCGCTGCTGCTCTATTAAAACCAGCTTTATCACTATCGCCTATTTTATCAAATATTTTTTTGATTTTATCTAGCGCGTCTTTATCGTCTTTTGCTTTGTAATCTGTAACACCACTAATCTCACAATGTGTTGTTGCACCGCCTAAAGTTTCATTATCAATACTCTCTCCTATAGCAGCTTTCACTAAGTAAGACCCTGCAAGAAAGATACTTCCTGTCTTATCTACAATAAGTGCTTCATCACTCATGATAGGCAGATAAGCACCACCGGCCACACAACTGCCCATCACAGCCGCAATTTGAGTAATTCCCATACTGCTCATCACAGCGTTGTTTCTAAATATGCGTCCAAAATGTTCTTTATCTGGGAAAATCTCATCCTGCAGAGGCAAATAAACTCCTGCACTGTCCACAAGATAGATAATAGGCAGTCTGTTTTCTATAGAAATTTCTTGGGCGCGTAAATTTTTCTTTCCAGTTATAGGAAACCAAGCACCAGCTTTTACAGTCGCGTCATTTGCTACTACAATAACTTGACGGCCTTGAACATACCCTATTTTTACCACCACGCCACCACTAGGGCAACCACCGTGTTCTTCATACATTCCGTCACCTGCAAAAGCAGCTATCTCTATACAATCTTCTGGCTTATCAACTAGATAATCAATGCGTTCACGGGCAGTCATTTTGCCCTTTTCATGTAGTTTCTCAATGCGTTTTTTCCCGCCTCCTAGGGCAACTTGCGCAAACTTTCTTCTTAGGTCAGAAAGCAGCATTTTATTGTGATCTTCGTTTTTATTGAAGTCTAAATCCATGTAAAAAAATCTTTGCCCAAAAATAGCGATTTTAGATGTTATAAGTATGTGAATATTTCCGCTTTCGCGAAAGCGGAATTGAAACCTGACTTATCTTTAAGCACATATTTATTTCCATGAAAAAAATACCTTACCTCATTTTTATTCTACTTCTTGCAAGTTGCGGTGGATTGTCTAAAGTTTTTAATAACGGAACTCTAACCAACATTGATTACAAGGAAGTTATACCCTTTAATTATGACTATAACTATGCGATTGTTGAAGTAGAGATTCATTCTAAAAAATATAATTTTTTAGTGGACACTGGAGCCCCTAGTATTATTTCCAATGCTATTTATGAAGACTTAAAAATAGAACCGATAGATTATATTGTTGTTGAAGATTCTCAAGGACAAATTAATAGCCAAAAAGTAGTCGTCGTTCCAGAAATACAAATAGGGAACCTAACGTATAACAACACAGGTGCAATTGTAGCCGATTTGAGAGATGTTTTTGAGTTTGATTGTTTAGGAATAGATGGTATCATAGGTTCTAATCAAATGGCAAAATCCCATTGGAAATTTGATTATCAAAATCATGAAATTACCATTACCGATCAACTTGCTCGTTATGATTTAACTACCTATACGGATACGCTATCCTTTCTGGTATCGAATACCAAAACACCGTATTTACGAGGTCATGTAAATGGATTAAAATCCCTATTTATCTATGACACTGGCTTCAGCGGTCATATAGACGTTGATAGAGAATTATCCGAATTTAAAGAAGCAGATGGATTTACAAAATATGGCAATTCAGGTATAGGTCTTTATGGAGTTATAGATTCTACAACCATAAGAACTATAAAAACAGATAGTTTGAGAATAGGCTCTATTGAAATGGGTGCGCAAGTGGTGGATTTAGATTTTGATAACCTGATAGGAAACAAATTCATGAATAAACACGACGTAGTTATGGACTGGACGTCTCAGAAAATCTACCTCAAAAAACTAAAAGAATTTGATAAAACAGAGCAAAACTCTTTTGGCTTTAAGTTCAGAATTAAGGAGAATAAAGCACAAGTAACTGGCTTGATCGAAGAGTTCCCTATTGACCTACAGTTAGGTGATGTCCTTTTATCCATAAATGATTTTGACTTTAAAAATATAACCGATAGCAATGCTTGTGAGAAATGGAATGCTATTAATTATAAAGATGTAGAAAGTTTGAAGATTGTCTATTTACGAAATGGCATTGAATTGACAACTACTTTAAAAATACTAGAACTTATAAAATAACATCTGAGAAGTTTTTATATAAAATATCCTGATTTTAACACACGTCCGTTCTTGCGGTAGTCGATAATTTTTGTGCTGGATGTGATTTTCTTTCCTTCGAGTGAGGGCTCGACCAAGCTTCTACTGAAATCTGTTGCGTTCACGACAAATCAGTTCCTTTTATGGATCACAGCTCACTAATAGGTCTGTTATCGTATATGGAAGGCGCTCGATATAAACTATAGTCTAGAACTTCTGTGCGTCATTTAATCTTCTTGCTTCAAGTTAAATCTAGACGAATCCTGTGTTGTAATCTATTCCGTGTCAAAACAGTCCATTCCTTTTTATTTTTATACTTCGGCATCCATTAAGTCAGTTGCAATATGATAACGCGGATCTTCTATACTGCTTTTTATAATCCTGTCAAATTCTGGATTATTGCGCATCAGCAACTCTTTACATTCTGGACTTAAATGTGTGAGTTTGATTTCTTTTCCTAGATCAAGGTACTTATTAGCAATACCTCTTAAAGCTTCTATTCCTGAATGATCTTGTACACGGGACTCTATAAAGTCTATTTCTATTTTGTCAGGATCTTTTTTAGGATCAAATTTATTATTAAAATCGGTGACCGAACCAAAAAACAATGGTCCCCAGATTTCATATACTTTAGTCCCATCTTCTTTGATGCTTTTACGCGCTCTAATACGTTTAGCACTGTTCCATGCAAAGATCAATGCGCTCATAATAACTCCAGTTACCACTGCAATTGCAAGGTCTGCAAATACAGTAATGGCACTCACACTTATTAATACAATAATATCAGATACAGGCACCTTATTCATGATTCTAAAACTACTCCACGCAAAGGTTCCTATCACTACCATAAACATAACTCCTACTAAAGCTGCAATAGGTATTTGCTCTATAATAGGTGCCCCAAAAAGAATAAACAACAATAAAGCTACCGATGCAACGACACCAGATAACCTACCACGACCGCCAGAATTTACATTTATAATAGACTGACCGATCATCGCACAACCACCCATGCCACCAAACAGTCCGCTCAACATATTACCAGCTCCTTGCGCTACACACTCTCTATTGCCACTACCACGAGTTTCCGTGAGCTCATCTACGAGATTTAAAGTCATCAGTGACTCAATTAATCCTACTGCAGCCAGAGTTACAGCTGTTCCTAAAATAAGAATCCAGTTTCCTTTTATTGTATCAAACAAACTAAATATTTGATATTGAAAGCTTGGTAAACTTCCTTCTAGTGTTGCATTTGCGCCTCCTTTAGATTTAAGAAAAGAGCCGACAGTGTCTACATCCATCCCCAAAGAAATAGTTAAAGCTGCAACGACTATGATTGCTGCAAGAGCCGACGGAATTACCTTAGTAATTTTAGGAAGGAAATACATAATCGCCATAGTAAGCAATACAAATCCGATCATGTTCCAAAAAGCAACGTTAGAAAATAAGTCACCCCAGAAAGTGGTATTTGCTTCAAACATCCCCATGTCACTAATTCTAGGAAACATGCCTAATTGTGCAAGAAAAATAACAATCGCAAGACCATTCACAAAACCCATCATCACAGGATGCGGAATCAACCTAACAAATTTTCCTAGTTTAAATAATCCAGCAGAAATCTGTATTGCCCCAACGACTAACAATGTGATAAATAACCATTGTAAACCTAAATTCTCCAGAGGTTGTGCAAGATTTTCCCCTACTTCGTTTCCCACCGCTATCAAATGTACCATCACTACGGCCATGGCACCAGTTGCACCAGAAATCATTCCAGGGCGACCACCAAAAAGGGAAGTAATTAACCCCATTATAAAAGCTCCGTAAAGTCCTACCATAGGATCTATGCCCGCAACAAACGCAAATGCAACAGCCTCTGGAACAAGTGCTAAGGATACCGTTAAACCAGATAAAACATCATTTTTAAAATTCCCTATAAAATTATTGAAGATCTTGCGCATAGTGCTTGGTTTTTTGAGCGCGCAAAAGTACGTTTTTATGAATGAAACATAGAGTCTTGTACGTTACCAAATAACTTGATAGATAAATACCCTTTAAAAGGCATGTTACTGCGTTTGCGCAGTTGCTGATTTTACATGGAAGCATTTTATAAAACTATTTCTATCCTAGCTCATCGAGATCCTCTCTACTTCAAGCCTATTTGTTAGGTCTTTTTCCAGTTAAAACTAGCTAATTTCTCAAGAATTAAAAGTCCTAGTTACAACCCTGCAACTTTAAAGGACAGCTGTTTTAGGGCAAACATCCATCATTTTATGGCAAACATTGAGGCTGCGAAAGATTACTTTGTATGTATCTATACAACCGCATTGAAAATCTAGATGGTTTTGATTTTGATACTGATAGCCAAAATTTTCCTAGCCAATAAAATCATAAGTGTTTCAATAGCAAAGTTTTAATCCCTTTAGTAATGTTTAACCTAGCACCCAAATACGCCATTGGTTTTACAACAAGAATACGTGGATTTGTGGATATCGATAGAATTCATCGAGAATTATATAAAACTCTTTCTGATGATGACGCAACAGAAAACGGTTCTAGTATAAATCCGGAGCACCTTAACAATACTATGGACGTAGATAGAACTAACTTATGGCGCAGTGCTCTATAATGGTGAAAACCATCTTTTATGAGGTGGTATTACGCTCGAATATCTGCAAAATACAGGAACCATTTTCTTTCATTCAGTAAAGCTGCAAGGCAGTTGTGATTCTGTAGGTGACAGGATTACCGCTAATAGAGATTTCATCTCTGCTCAGACCCGAGATGAGACAAACAATGAAAATGATCCATTTGAATTTGGTAGTGATTCTTCCGCTTTTACAGCAGATTTTTGATTGATCTTGGAAATTCAGCTTTCGCGAAAGCGAGATACCTATCCATCTGTCTCTTAAAATAAAAAGATAGCACCTAACTGTCTATTTAAAAGAATATTTTTACGACATGAGCTATTTCCAAAATTACAATCCGTACAATACTTTTTTGATGGTATTCTTAGTGCTTTGTAGTTTGCAGTTATGGGGGCAATCAAACTCTTTAAAAGTGGAGATTAATGGGCTCCTAAAACCTCACCTTGCCTCAACGCATCATTTTGGCCTGTTTTCTTCTCGCATGACGCAAAATTTTAAGATTCGTGCTAATACTTCTGTACAACTGCATCTGGAATTGCAATCTGGCAATGTTTTTCAGGCACCAGTAACATCTTTTCTTCCTGAGAACCAAATGGTAAGAGAACGCTTTGCAGACCAGACTTGGTATTTTAGAGTATTTGATTTTGTAGATCAAGAAACGACTCCAGCACAAATTATGGATATTGAAATTGATGCGGTATATAAAGTTTACCGTCCAGCACTAACCCTACCATTAAATGAGCGCAACGAGATCAGAATAGGACTGCGAGCTTTTCAAACTGTGAAAGGTAATTTCTTAAACTCGCCATTCACAAATGATGAAACTATAGAATGGTTCCATAGCAATATAGCAGGTGGAGAAGACCCTTTTGGCAGGAGGTTTTATGGCGTGAATAATGTAGTGGTAAATTACACCGACCGCAATGGGAAAAACTTAAACATGCAAGTAAGCGACATGATCCTCGGTGGAATGGAATTATCGCATACCTATTATCCTAAGTTTGAGGAATGGAACGAGCGTAATTTATTTTTTAATTTTCAATCCCAACTAGGCTGGAATACGAGTAAGTATAATAATTCTCTGGATTTAGGAATAGGAATCAATTCTATGAAAAAATACCGCTTAAATCCTAAAAGCGATATTTGGGTTGGGTTGGGTTATAGCGTTTTATATAAAAATGCAATCGATGGAAACGATAACCTTGACCTTGGAAATAATAGGTTTCTAGGCTCTGGAGAAGTCATGCTGCAGTGGACGCATCGCACTAAAAAGGACAATCAAAACATTCTGGGAATCAACTATCAAAATCAAACTTCCTATTTCAAAAAAGAAGAGGCAAATTACTTCCATCTCAAAGGAGATTATTCAGCCATTAATCAAGGTTGGCATTATGGCTATACCACTCTTATTGAAAATCTGAGCAGCTGGTCCTTTTTATATACACATGCTAGACCTTCTATTTCTTACACCGTTTATATCAAACAAGATTTTAGCGTGAATAATGCGCCAGATTTAGAAACTGGTATTTCTTTGCAAATTCCTTTGTGATGCCTTCTTCACCATTTTTATTTTCCTAACCACTGCACCGAGTATTTTGTAAACTTACAGAAGTATAGAAGTATGCGGTACCACGCTGAACCAAAAACTCTTGAACAGAAAATCTTATTCTTATTTTTACTCCATAGAAAATAGATCGTTTTTTATTTATTCCTATTATTTCTAAAGTTAGATATTTATGTTTTCCTAAATAAGAAATTATTAATGGCAAGGGAAAAAGTTGAAAGAAGAAAGTAATTGATAAGAACCTGTTAAAATATATTCAGGAACTTGAATTACAGCACTCCCAAACTTCACTTATAAAGCTAGCGAGTAAAAAAATAGCTTAAAATAATTTGCAAGAAACAAGTCCCTCGAAAACAATCAGTTTCACCTAATTATATCATTTTTGAAAAACCTATAACACTTAATTGAAAAATTAAATAGGATGAACATTATTAGAGTTGCAGCCTTTGAAAAACGTTTGTAAGCTTTCCAAAATAAAAAAACACTGGAGCTAAAATATTTAAAGCATCAGCATATAGTTGCAAACCGTTACGAACATGGATGTCACAAAACGAACAAGTCAACTAAATTAAACTAACTTTTACGTGCTCCTTTAGTAAGTTATACGCATGAAGTAAACTAGTTTATCACGTGGTTCTTTTATATCTTACACTGCCTACCAACTAAAGACTAAACATTGACTTATAACCAACTATACAAAACTGGAGAACGATTTTTTTCTAAAGCAACGCTTTTTAAATACGGATTAAATTGGTCACCGATGTACCGAAAAAGTACCGCGAGAATCATCCATGTATCAAAAGATTTATTGAATGTAAAGATGAAACTACCGCTTAGCTGGAAGAATAAAAACTACATGAGTTCTATTTTTGGAGGCAGTATGTACGCTTCCGTAGATCCCATACCCATGTTCCAACTCATTAACCTAATAGGAAATGACTACGTAGTTTGGGATAAAGCTGCTCAGATCAAATTTAAAAAACCAGCCAAAGAAAACCTATACGCAACCTTTACCTACACAGAAGAGGAACTGCACCAAATAAAAGAGCGGATTAAGAGTGAGAACGAAATTGAAATTGTCAAACTTATAAAATTGACCGATAAAGATGAAGTTAAAGTCTTTTGCGAAATAGATAAAACAATCTATATAGCAGATAAAGAATTTTATAAAACTAAAAAACGCAAGTCTGTGTCGCGTAAAACAGATACATAGTTGCCCCATTGAATTTATAAAACCTTTTATTCCTTTATAATTGATAGCCCTTTTGATTTAATTGAGCCATGCAGTAACTTTAAATGTACTCTTATAGAATTGACAAACAACGCTACTGATGAAATTTAAAAGCAAGAAAGATGTCCTATTCCAACTAATTGTATTTGGATCTAGCGGATTCATTATTGGACTTTTTGTTTGGCAAATTTACTGTGATCCGATTTTAAATTTTGAGTTCATATGGACCAATGCGATAGGAATATTAACTGTAGGCTTTTTACTGTGGTTGTATTTAGATACATCCTATGAACTCACTCCTACAGATTTGAAATACAAGAACGGACCAATCAGCGGCAAAATTGAGATAGAGCAAAGAAAGGAAGTCATAAAAGGAAAAAGTCTGTGGTTTGGATTAAAACCCGCAACTGCCAGAAATGGATTGATCATAAAACACGGGAAATACAATAAAATTTACATCAGTCCAAAAACAAATGACACATTTATAAAAAAGCTATTATAGTTGAATAATAAGATAAAAATCACAGAAAAATAAATACAAAACAATATAGTGTTTGCCAACCTTATTCAATAAACCTCATAAAGTGTAGTTACAATAGTTCCTTTTTGATCTCCTAACGAAACGACAAGAAGTTGTTGTACTTCTTTAACCTTAAATGAGAACGGTGGAGCCAGCACATCCAAACCGCTTTGTTTTTTCAGCCGGGTTCCTTGACCTGAAATGATATCTTTATTGGGAGTGAAATTTCCCTCAGGTACATGTTCTGTTAGAATAATATATGTATAGGCAGTCAGCTTGATTAATATGTTTTGTATTTCGGCATTCGATAGATGTTGTAATACTTGTCTCAATAAAGCACAATCTCCCTGAGGCAGATCATCTACAGCGATATCTAAACAATGGAATTCTAAACCATCTTCTTTAAATACCCCTCTATTATACTCGATAAGGTCAGCTACAATATCTACAGCTATATAATTCTTTGCCTGTCCTACTAATTCCTTACCTACATTAAAATCACCACATCCCAGATCACAAACAACTAAAGGATTTTCGAAAGATTTCAAAAATGACGTAACGGCATTTATATAGGGTTCTATTATAACTGGATGATGAGAACCTATTCCTGAATAGAAATCAGAATCATTAATACCCCAAAGCCCCAATTCATAAACCTGCTCCATAGCATCTTTAGTAGGCCATGATTTTTTACTTTTTTCTGTTTTAGGGTCTTTATTATTCATAAATACTACATGGATCCATTTTAAAATTAAGAAGTATATTTAAGGTACAGAACTGAATGCAGTGGCCATAACAAACATACAAATTGTGACCTATACAGAACCTGTCTTTTTATTAAAAACATAGAAACTAAAGATTTTACTGAAAGTGGCACAGGGATAAGCAGCACTGAAAGTAATTCTGAGATACTGGCAACAAAAATAAATGTCCCCGGTAACTATTTAGAAACAGGCACTTTGAAAATCAGAATAAAATAAGATTCAAAAGCAAGTTAAACTCACGAATTTAAGATTCCAATTAAACATTTCAGATAAAAAGGAAGTGCCAAAATATATTCATAAATACTACTTCCTAAATCACACATATCATTTGTACATTTGACCACAACCTATTTTATGAAAAATCATTATTTACTTTGCTTATTTTTATTTTCTTTTTTTAGTTTACATCAAACAATTGCACAAAATGATGCAGCAAATGTATTGACAGATATCCTATTTATTCTAGATGGATTTAATGATCCTGCTGCTGAGGCTAGTGTAATGCAAACCGGTGCAGGCTGGTTTCATACGGCAAAATCCTTAGATAAATTCAAGGCAACTGTTTCTTTAGGAATAAGTGGACTGCCTTTTCCTGCTAACAAAAAGAATTTTACTGTAAGTAATTCTGATTTTATAAATTTAGATATACGAGATGGAGATCAAGCTTCCATCCCTACAATTCTAGGTGGCCGGGGTCGTACCTTTTTTGATTTTGATATTGAGGGAGCAACCTATGAGTTTCAAGCTTTTTCTGGATTAAATAGTGACTTCTTTGCCCTTCCATACGTACAAGGACAGATAGGATTGTGGCAAGAAACTGAAGTTACGTTAAGAGTCGTGCCACAAGTCACCATTGGGAAATCAAGTTATGCGGTTTATGGAATTGGTCTTAAACACAATCTGTCCCAGTATCTCTTCAAAGAAAAACGCAATGTGGATATTGCTCTTTATACCAATTATAACCTGACTGATCTCAATCTTAAATATGATGAACCACTGGATCTAGAGCCTTCAGACGGTAGTGCACCGCTAGCTATTATTGATGGGTCGCTTATTGATTTTCACTCTATTAACGCAGGTATTGTTGCCAGTAAAGACATAGATAAATGGACTTTTTCTACCGCGCTCAACTACAACACCAGTTGGGTAGATTACAGTATTACAGGAGAACGCGGTACATTTTTTGACCTGTTTAATAATGTTCTCACCACCCTGAGCGATACCCAGCATTCTTTCAAAGCAGACCTTGGAGTGGCCTACCAACTGGCACCTAAATGGAATTTGAACACTCAATTAAGCGCTGGACAGTTCGTTAATTTGAATATAAGTGGCGTTTATAACATTAATTAATCATTTCTTTAAACTAACTAGACAGATTCCGCTTTCGCGAAAGCGAAATCATTATAAAGGACATTCTAACGATAAAATTAGTTATTCAGAAGGCTGAAAATAGCTGTTCGTTTATAAGGGTTAAGATTTAGAAACTAATAACTCTATTTGCGACCACGATATACATTGGTTAATGTGGTGTTCTAATAAGGTGCTAGTAAACACCTAACGTTTTGGAAAACAACTCTAATGCGGTTTTATAACCATGAATAATCATTTGAAAGAGTCTGTTGCAAAATAGAACTACTCTTGGCTTATGATTAGCCTTATACATTACTTATACTCATGCTGCTATTCCATCCATAACACTGTTCAGCCGTTCCGAAATCCAATAAATTAAACTTTTCTAAGACTCACTTCATTAAGGTCACAGCAGCTTCTTTATATTGTGCATGACCTTTAAACGGTGATTGCTTTACGCAATGCTATCGCAGTATGAGTTCGTCAAGAACCGTTATGGATTCTAACAATTACTGGGAATTTGATTATTTAGCTCTATCCCTCTAGCAGCCTTTCTGTGTGCCGACAGCAAGGATATACACAAAAGGAGAACGTTGCATTTTCCATTTGTATGTTTATAAATAGAGGCCTCTATTCTAGAAAGGTGGCGTGCAGAACCTTTAAATTTTATCCATAAAAAAATCCCAATCATTTCTGATGGGGATTTTTTATTTGCGAGAGGTTGTTACACCTTTATTATTTTACTTTATTAACTACAGCTGTAAAAGCTTCTGGGTGATTCATGGCAAGATCTGCAAGAACTTTACGATTTAACTCGATATGATTCTTTTTAACAGCTCCCATAAATACGGAGTAGCTCATTCCATGCATGCGAGCACCAGCGTTGATACGCGTGATCCACAATCTACGAAATGATCTTTTCTTGTTTCTTCTATCGCGGTAAGAATAAGACATTGCTTTATCTACTGCATTTTTTGCTACTGTCCAAACGTTTTTACGACGTCCGAAATAACCTTTTGCCTGTTTTAGGACTTTTTTTCTTCGAGCTCTACGAGCAACGGCATTTACTGATCTTGGCATAATTTTAATTTTTTAACGGCAGGCGATCCATTTCTAGACTCTTTTATTGTGCACTACTATCGGGTTATAATGTGAATTAATAAACCATCAAGGCTTACAATGATGTCTTACTTAAGACGCAACTGTAACTTGATATTAGGTGTGTCTGCTTTGTGCACAAGTGTAGAGTGCGTTAAAGCTAACTTACGTTTCTTGCTCTTCTTAGTCAGAATATGACTTTTAAAAGCGTGTTTTCTTTTGATCTTTCCGGAGCCAGTAAGCTTAAAACGCTTTTTAGCACTAGATTTTGTTTTCATTTTAGGCATAATTTCCTTTTTTTAATTCTCGCATTCCTCAATTTCATACTACTGCGACCGTCCTATTCCTTATCCAATTAAACCTCTTTCAAAACAAGATTTAAAAACTAAAAAACAGGCTCCGCAGACATTGTTTCGTCAAGGATTGCAAAAATAGGTTTTTATTTGGAAATTGTGTGATAAATCAGCGATTTATTCGTCTACATTATTTCAATTAATACCGCTCTAAACGATAGTTCAACATAAACAGTAACCTCCTTGAAAAAAACCTACGTAACTATACGTATAGTACTGTTTGCAAAGAAAACAGTTGGTGTACCGTTCGTGATTCTTAAAGGTATTACAAATAGAAAAGACCGCTTCTATTAAGAAACAGTCTTTTCTATTTATGAGTAACGTCTTATCACATTTACTGTTAAAGCAAAGGCTAATAAGTAATTGTTATTTTTTCTTAGGAGCAATAAACATATTCATGCGTTTTCCTTCCATCTTAGGCATTTGTTCTACTTTTCCTAATTCTTCCAGATCTTGGGCCAGTCTTAACAATAAGATTTCTCCCTGATCTTTATATATGATAGAACGACCTTTAAAAAACACATAAGCTTTTAACTTAGATCCTTCTTTAAGGAATTTCTCGCCATGCTTTCTTTTAAATTCGTAGTCATGGTCATCTGTATTGGGTCCAAAACGAATTTCCTTAATAACCACTTTGCTGGCATTTGCCTTGATTATTTTCTCACGCTTTTTTTGTTCATAGACAAATTTCTTATAGTCCATGATTTTTGCCACAGGTGGGTCAGCATTAGGAGAGATCTCAACAAGGTCAAGCTCTTTTTCTTGTGCTTCTTTAAGGGCATCTCGTGTATCCATGACACGTGGCTCTCCGTCGCCTACTAGGCGCACTTTTCTTGCGCGTATCTTTTCATTGATTGCGTGCTTGTCTTCCTTGATAATTCGAGCCGGACCACGGCTTCTGCGTCTACGTATTGCTATGACTATATAATTTTAATTAAACTTCAAATGTTTTTATTGTATCCGAGATTTCTTTTTGTACGAGTGCTGTAAATGCTTCAATACTCATGCTTCCCAAGTCTTCTCCACCATGTTTTCTCACAGAAATGTTGCCTTCTTTTTCTTCCTGCTCACCTACGATAAGCATGTACGGCAATTTGTTCATCTCTGCCTCCCGAATTTTCTTACCCACGGTTTCAGCACGGTTATCAACCGTCGTGCGAATTTCGTTAATTTCTAACAAATTCGCTACCTGTTTAGCATAATTTTCGTATTTCTCACTGAGAGATAAAATGCTACACTGCTCAGGCATCAACCACAGCGGGAAATTGCCACCTGTATGCTCTAATAAAATAGCAATAAATCGTTCCATACTACCAAATGGAGCGCGGTGAATCATCACAGGTCTATGAGACTCATTATCAGAACCTTTATACGATAAATCAAAACGTTCTGGTAAATTATAATCTACTTGAATTGTTCCTAATTGCCAGCTTCTTCCTAGCGCATCCTTCACCATAAAGTCTAATTTAGGACCATAAAAGGCAGCTTCTCCTTCTTCAATTACATAAGTTAAACCTTTATCTTTTGCTGCACTGATGATCGCATTTTCTGCAATTTCCCAGTTTTTTGTGTCGCCTATGTATTTTTCTGGCTTTTTAGGATCACGTATACTCACTTGAGCAGTGAAATTTTCAAATCCTAACGAGCCAAACACATACATCACCAAATCAATTACTGCCTTAAATTCTTTATCCAGTTGCTCTGGCATACAAAAAATGTGTGCATCATCTTGTGTAAAACCACGCACGCGTGTCAATCCATGAAGCTCACCACTTTGCTCGTATCTATAAACCGTACCAAATTCTGCAAAACGCTTCGGTAAATCTCTATAAGACCATTGTGTACTTTTATATATTTCACAGTGGTGTGGACAATTCATCGGTTTTAGCAAAAACTCCTCATCATCGTTAGGCGTTTTTATAGGCTGGAAAGAATCTGCACCATACTTTTCATAGTGTCCCGAGGTTACATAAAGCTCTTTAGAACCTATATGTGGTGTCACTACCATTTCATAACCTGCTTTTTTCTGAGCTTTCTTTAAAAAGTCTTCTAAACGCTCCCGTAAAGCAGCCCCTTTAGGCAACCATAAAGGAAGACCTTGACCTACACGCTGAGAAAAAGTAAACAGTTGTAATTCTTTACCTAATTTTCTGTGATCCCGTTTTTTTGCTTCTTCTAATAATTCTAGGTATTCCTTCAAGTCCTTTTGTTTAGGAAAGGAAGTACCGTAAAGTCTGGTCAATTGTGGATTTTTTTCATCTCCACGCCAGTAAGCACCAGCAATACTCATCACTTTTACCGCTTTGATAATTCCCGTATTGGGAACATGACCACCGCGACAAAGATCTGTAAACGTATCGTGATCGCAAAAAGTAATCTCGCCGTCTGTAAGATTTTCAATCAATTCTACTTTAAAAGGATTGTTTTGATTCTTGTACAATTGAATAGCGGCTGCTTTTGAAACACTGCGCATCATAAACTCATGTTTTCCACGAGCTATTTCTAACATGCGAGCCTCTATTCTAGGAATATCAGTTTCAGAAATAGAGTGCTCTTTGAAATCAATATCATAATAAAAACCGTTATCTATTGCAGGCCCTATCGTTAGACTTACTCCAGGAAATAATTCTTCAATGACTTGTGCCATAATATGAGAAGTAGAATGCCAGAAAGCTTCCTTACCTTCAGGATTGCTAAACGTAAAAAGAACCAAACTACCATCTTCTACAAGAGGCGTTTTAGTCTCCACTTTAATGCCTTTGAAGCTCGCGCTTATGACATTTCGAGCAAGCCCGTGTGAAATACTCATCGCCACATCCATAGGAGTGGTGCCGCTTTCCATTTCTTTAATACTGCCGTCTGGCAAAGTAATTTTAATCATAACTACAAAATATGAGAGGCCAAAGATAAACTCTTTATAGAAAAGGACACTAATTAAAGCCACCACTTTTCTATGTTATGGATCCTTGTTAGGAATTTCTCTCTAAGGAATAAAGTGGCGCGCTTGTTGACTAGGTATTTAAAATACTATTATGAAAAAGTTTCTACTTTTTACTGGGGCTTTATTGTTGTTTACTAGTTGCGATCCCCTCACAGACTGTATCATCAATAATCGGCCACAACTCAATCAAAAGGTTTTCACTCCTGGCTTTGCGGACTCCTATTACGAGGACAGTTTGAATGCTGAGATCAATAACGACCCAAGGGATAATGATTATTACTACTATTTTTCTGTAGACGGATTGCCTCGCGGCATGGATTATGAATCGGACGGAAGGGAACTTTTTATTTTTGGAACACCACGGGAGTCGGGTCGTTATACTATGGAGGTGCACCTGCAAGTAGAAGCGGCGATACTTGACTTTGATGATAACGACGGCCCTTTTGAAGATGGAGATAGCCTTTGTAAAGACAGTACCAGTAGGGCTTATACCTTAACTATTCAATAGGGGATCAATAATTTCTCAATTGTTTTTGTAGAGGTTTATAGCGGGTAGATGTTCCGCTTTCGCGAAAGCGGAACAAGCATCCAAAATCAATAGCTTTACCGGCATGTCGTTAAGAAAAGCATACTTATATCGTTAAACTCGTGCAATAGTTTACCTTTGCCGCTTAATTGAATACATGACATTTAAAGAATTAGGGCTAGTAGAGCCCATCTTGCGAGCTTTGCAAGACCAAGGATATGAACGTCCTACACCCATACAAGCACAAGCCATCCCAATACTATTAGAAGGAAAAGATTTATTAGGCTGTGCCCAGACTGGAACCGGTAAAACTGCCGCGTTTTCCATTCCAATAGTTCAAGATTTATACAACCGCCAACCGCCAAAAGGTAAAAGGCGCATCAAAACACTAGTGGTTACTCCTACAAGAGAGCTAGCTATTCAAATTGGTGAGAATTTTACGGCCTACGCAAAATATACCGATATTAAAAATACGGTGATTTTTGGTGGTGTAAAACAGACTTCTCAAGTGTATGCGTTACATCAAGGAATCGATGTATTAGTGGCTACTCCAGGAAGGTTGCTCGATTTAATCAATCAACGCTACATCTCATTAGATCATATCGAGCATTTTGTGCTGGATGAGGCTGACCAGATGTTGGACATGGGTTTTATCCATGACATTAAAAAGTTGTTGAAGATTTTACCTCAAAAAAGACAATCTCTGTTTTTTAGCGCGACGATGCCTAGCGCTATTGTAAAACTCTCTAACGAAATTTTAGGAAACCCTGAAAGAGTAACTATAGAGCCTGAAAAAACAACTGCCGAAAAAGTAGAACAACGCATTTATCACGTTAATAAAATGAACAAGACCAAACTCTTGATCGATTTATTAAGTAATGAGCTGAACGACGCAACATTAGTTTTTTCTAGGACCAAGCATGGAGCAAATAAGATTGTAAAAGACCTGGATAAAGCCGGTATTAAAAGTGCCGCTATTCATGGGAACAAATCACAGGCGGCACGTCAAAGAGCTTTACAGCAATTTAAAGATGGAGACCTTCACGCACTTATAGCAACAGATATTGCTGCTCGTGGAATTGATATTGATGAATTGAACTACGTGGTGAATTACGATCTGCCTAACGTACCAGAATCTTATGTCCATAGGATAGGAAGAACTGGTAGAGCTGGAGCAAGCGGTCTTGCCGTTTCCTTCTGTATGTTAGAAGAGCGTCCTTTCTTAAAAGACATTGAGAAATTAATAAGAACAAGTATTCCTGTAGTAGAAGTACACGATTTTGAATTCAAAATGGAAGACGCAGCAGAGCCTAGTTTAAAGAAACAAGGTGGCGGCGGTCGTGGTCGTCCTCAGGGAAGAAACAACAAACCTAAGGGTGGCAGCAGCAGTAACACTTCATCAAGAAGTGGTGGAGGAAATCGCAACCGCAGTAGGTAATCAAGATTCTTACATAGAATCCATATATATAAAGCCTTTTATCAAATAATAAAAGGCTTTTTTTATAGTGGAGTTTTTCTTTTGTTATACAATTAAAGCTCTAATTTACTGTAAATAAAACGCCCAGCACGACAGCTTCTTTCATGAGAACTCATGCTATAAAATAGGTCAATCTACGAAGTGAAGTGGACGTATCATTATAGCCTATTTTCATACGGAACTAGAAAATAAAGAGCAGGATTTTAGTTCCTTACGTACAACTTAAAAAGGGTTGTACTACTTTTTACTTCTTATAATCACTTAGATTTGTCTCATAAATAAGTTGTGAGGAAAACCTAGCAAGTAGCGTTCTTTTAAGTATCTGTGAGAATCAAATTTGAATGGGATCTTAAAAAGAGGTTTTAAAAAATTATAAAAACAGCAAATAAATGAATAACATCTATCTTCTATTTTTAATCATTGGAATTTCATCCTCTATGAGATGCCATTCACAAATATCATTTGTTGAAGGATATTATATTAATAATTCTAACGAAAAGACGGCGGGCTTCATTAAAAACGTTGATTGGAAAAATAATCCGCTGGAATTTGAATATAAGAGCACAAAAAAGGCAGAAAAGGAGACCTTGACCATTGAATCTGTCAAGGAATTTGGGATCATCAATGTATCAAAATATATAAGAGCAAACGTAGGTATAGATAGATCCAGCAATAGCATCAATAAGTTAAGCAATGATAAAAGCCCACTTTTCAAAAAAGAACAGCTTTATCTAAAGGTATTGATTCAAGGTAATGCCAGTTTATTTTTATACGAAGAGGGCAACCTTAGAAGATATTTCTATCAAACCGCCAATAGTGATATAGACCAACTCCTATTTAAAACATATAAAACGCCAGAAAATAAAATTGGAACCAACAACAAATTCAGGAATCAATTATATAATAATTTAAAATGTATAGATATTTCAATGGATGAGTTAAAATTTATTGACTACAAAAAGAAGGACTTATTAAACTTATTTGAAAAATATAATAACTGTCACAACTCAGAATTTGTAAATTTTGATAAGAAGGTAACCTCTAGTTTGTTTCATTTAAATATTAGACCAGGTTTAAACAGTTCTTCTTTATCGATAAGGAATGATGTTACCAACTCCAGAAACACAGATTATGATCGTGAATTGAGCTTTAGAGTAGGATTAGAGTTTGAGTTTATTATGGGATTTAATAAAAATAAATGGGCAATAATCATAGAACCCACCTACCAATATTTCAAAGGAGAAAAGGAAATCCCAAATCGCAGCAATACAAATGCCGATTACCGGTCTATTGAACTTCCTCTAGGACTCAGGCATTACTTATTTTTAAACGATAAGTCTAAAATTTTTATAAATGCTTCTTTCGTGTATGATTTTGCATTGGAGTCAAAAGTAAGAAACCTAGATGTTGAATCTGGTATGAATGCAGCATTGGGAATCGGATATAACTATAACAATTTATACAGCTTGGAATTTAGATATCATACGAGTAGGGACCTTTTAACAGATTATGTTACGTGGACTTCAGATTATAAAACGATATCGGTCATATTTGGATATTCCATTTTTTAAATTATAAACCTTATGGAAATACATGTCATTTTTTTTTCACAATCAATTATAGTAAAAGTAAATAAAAGTCACTGCCCATTATAGAGCCTTACAGTTTATTCCATTTGCATATAGCGATTTTAAATTCAAAATATATAAAAATGAATCTCTTGTCTGGGATCTCTTGAGCATTCTTTAATCAGGTTTTTAGAGTTGCTTTATTCGTGTTTGATTCTAGAGACCCTTCCTATTTGTTCTTTATATAAAATATTTATGAAGAAGTGATAAGGAATCCTTTTTAAATTTATCTGTTTACTTTTATTGGAATGTGGATGCGTTTTGCATTTTTCCATGGCGTTTCTTCCCTAACAGGAATACAACCTAAAAGTAGGTTGTCATTTTCAAATGGATTTAATCAAGTTATTTTCAATTTACCAGTTACCTTATTCCTCTTTATGTCGATTGTTCTTTCCTTTATTTTCTATGAGGTATTCTATGGTATGGAAACAGTAGCGTTTTAATGAAAAAGCTTGTATGAGTTGGTATTTATATCTCGCCTTTAGTTCACATATCCATAGAATTAAGGGTGTAAATAGAGGTTCAATAAAGCAAAGAAGACGCAAAAAGAAGCACTACTTTCTATAAGAATTTGTTTTATGATCATATCATTAAGAATGTTACCATAATTGCAAGAAAAAGAAAGAACATTACCAATTGGACTATATAAAATGTGATCCTATTTAAAAGAACGTGCACCGTTCTTATACATCCGAGGCGACAACAAATACAATTGCCATATCTGGTAGTAACAGATAAATATCTTATGGAACACCAGAAGTTTCATTTCCCGTATTTTTCCTCACAGCCATAATTACAATGGATTATTAAAGGTAAAAGCTAACCAAAGCATCTAAGTAAGTACTAATAAAATCTACTAATCCGACGAACTTGCCACACCAATACCTAATAGGCCCGTCAAAATAGCACTGTGAAAACCTTTTTTTACATCATTATATATATTTATACACTGCTATGAATGTGAGTCCTCGCCATCTAACATTATTATACACAGAATTTTTTAACTTAATGAAAAATATACGATTCTTCACTTTTCTTTATATACAGATGGTTTAATAACTTCAATCATTTACAAACGAAAATAAACGTAAGCAAACGGTTAAAAGACGTTTACAACATTAAGAGCATCGCATATTTGCACCGTCATCAAAAACAAACGATGATATTTAAATAATTTTCTAATCCATATAAACTAATTTATTATGAGTAATCTAAGCAACAGAGTGCAGTTAATCGGTCACCTAGGACAAGATCCAGAAACCGTGAATTTAAACGATGATAAGAAACTAGTGAAGTTCTCTATCGCCACTACAGATCGGTATACCAATAAGCTAGGTGAGAAAATAACCGACACACAATGGCACCGTATTGTAGCTTTTAATGGTACCGCAAACATCATTGCTGAATACGTAAAAAAAGGAAGTAAGATAGGCGTAGAAGGAAAACTAGTTACCCGACAATGGGAAGACAAAGACGGTGAGAAACGCTACACTACAGAAGTAGTATGCGATCAAGTGCTGCTATTAGGTGCTAAAGCATAGTGCCATATAGTTACCTGTGAGAGTTATCAGGGATCTACTAGAGCCTAATCAAAGTTAGAAATTAAGAAAGAGTACTGGATTTCCCATCAACTTGGAACCCGTATCCTTTCTTTTTTTTGTTTTATCAAAATCGAAATTTACAAGAATAATACCGACTCAGTTATCTCGGTTTAACATTCCTGTAGCGTTGCGCAGAGATTGCCAAAGTGATTTGGACAGAAATGTGGTCAACTTTTAGCTCCTAATAAAGGTATCAAGAGACTCGACCATACAACGAGAAACACAGTAAACTAAGATCGCATTTAACCTATATAACTCAACTCGCCTTAAGCAGTTCCTCAAATACAGCAATACATTTTTTTGCGTCTGTGTTACCTTCTATTTCTAAATTTAAGGAAATACATTCGTACTATTTTTTACTTACCTCATTCTTAGAAATAGCTGCCATCCATTTCAATTCTTCTTTATAAAGACGGACTGAAATATGAGAAGCTAAAATCATTTTATATGGCGCAAAACCAGAAGAATTGAGGTACTTATAGTCTATTTCTTTCATTTTGCCATAGGCCTTTTCGTGATCTCCTAAAGAGGAGTCAAGCAATGCTACATCTCTCTTTTTTTTAGCTATTTACACACCTCTTCTAGCACTTCGATCACTGCCAAAAGTTCCTCCATCTATATATTCTGCAACAATATCACTATACGAAAAACCAGAGCTTATGTGGTAAAAATTGACGACCTTAAACTCCCTATTTCTATCCTTATCCACATAAAAAACAAGATAATTAAGAACATTATCATTAACATCAGTGACATAATAATTCAATCTGTATACATTATCTTTTTGATGGACGTCAAAAAGATATACTTTTAAATTCAATAATTCTGCAGCATCTACGTAACTGTCTATGCTCTGTTTATAAAGAATATTAAAAGCACTATAATAGCCTTGCCTTTATTGAGCTGTGTAATTTTGCTTAAAATCAGATCCTCAACGCCATGAAAATAAGACAGGACTAAATTTATTTTTAACTCTGTAGGATTCGTAGTTATTGAAACTGTTCGGTATAGATGCTGCAAAATTTTCAACAGCAAATAAATCCAAGTCTACCTCTTCCTTTTTTATCTCTTTACAACTAACTAAAGAAAACGCAACTAAAGCAGAAATTAGTAGCGCCTTGCATAAAGCATCGCACGTAATTAATGTGAGTGAATTTTTATACATAAGCTCGATAAACAGATTAGATTTTTAACACCGCTTTTAATGGATCATTGATCAAAAAGAAAAGTAGCATATAAATCCTAAGTACCAAAACAGTCTGCATAAAAACAGGCAACCATCTCGCGATAATTGCCTGTTGATTGAATTTTAATTTAACTTGTTTCTGAAAACTGAATTATATACTACCTCTTATAAAATCACTATACAAATCATTAAATTGATATCCTTCTGTAAAACGTTTTTTACTCAATTTATCAAATTCAACTAAGGACCAAAGAATAAACTCTTTCATAAAATTGCGGTCTTCCTTAGTTGTTAGTGGCTGGTATTTTTGAACCAAATCTTCTAGGGGCTCTATCTGATCGATCAGTACTTGGTAATCGCTATCGTTTAATTCGTCCAGCAATTCCAGTCCTTCATTATTAAAGAACCACTCAACCAGTTTATCATAAGGAGTTTCTTCATCTCCTTTTACTAATTTTTTAATCTCAGGAAAATACTGTGGAAATAATGTTTTAGTAGCAGCACCTATCAATTCATTGGCTACAAAAGCAGCGCCTTCTTGCTCTCCTTCATAAACTAATTCTACCTTTCCTGTAATGGAAGGAATAATTCCTGTAAAATCAGAAAAACGTATGCTTGTTTTTTCATCTCCGTTCATCAAAGAACGGCGCTCTGCAGTACTTAGCAAGTTTTCAAAAGCTGTGATACTCATACGAGCACTTACACCACTCTTCTCATCCACATACTCACTTTCTCTAGCACAAAAACTAATTTGCTCTAACAAATCTTTGGCGAGTTCTGACACGTAAACAACTTCTGCCGTTCGGGCATCATTTTTTGCTTCTTGTTGTGTAATCTTTTTGGCAATCGCTATGTTCTCTGGATAATGAGTTAAAATCTGAGAACCTATTCTATCTTTTAATGGCGTAACAATACTACCACGATTGGTATAATCCTCTGGATTTGCTGTGAAGACAAATTGCATATCAAGAGCTAAACGCAATTTAAAACCACGTATCTGAATGTCTCCTTCTTGAAGAATATTAAAAAGCGCTACTTGAATACGAGCCTGTAAATCTGGAAGCTCATTAATAACAAATATACATCGGTTGGCACGAGGAATCATTCCGTAATGAATCACGCGATCATCAGCATAGCTTAATTTTAGGTTAGCCGCTTTTATAGGATCAATATCACCAATTAAATCGGCTACGGTAACATCTGGAGTGGCTAGTTTTTCATAAAAACGATCGTCTCTATGCAACCATGAAATGGGAGTATCATCTCCGTGATTTTCAATAAGCTCATGTGCCGTTCTGGAAAGTGGTTGGAAAGGATCATCATGAATCTCACTTTGAGTTACATAAGGAATATATTCATCCAACAGTCCAGTCATTAACCTTGCCAGTCGCGTTTTTGCCTGACCACGCAATCCCAATAGGTTGATGTTATGGCGTGATAAAATCGCACGCTCTAATTCTGGGATCACCGTATTCTCATAACCGTGAATTCCTGTAAAAGAGTCTACATCGTTTTTGATGTTGTGAATTAAATTATCTCTTAATTCTTCTTTAATAGATTTTGATTTCCAGCCTGCTTCTTTAAGTTGGCCTAATGTACTTATTTTATTATAATCCATAGTTGTTATTCGTAAACGAGTACAAATTACAACCCATGTTTTATTTTAGCAATCATTAAAGACTTATTTAACGTTCGTGTTTTATGAAGAGCAACTTTCCTGACGTTTAAATTAAACAAGAAAATAGAGTTGAACTCGCTTTCTTTTTTCTTTTCTGAGAAAGAAGTGTATCTCGTGTTTGTTGGCGCACTAAAATGGCACAAATTAATAACTCTTTCACATAAGAATTATACCCCAACAATTAAATATCAAATGTCGTCATAAATTGTTTTACCGAAACGAGTTTGGCACTCGCTTTTTTTATTTTTCATCGTTGAAAAATAAATCCATAGTTGCAACTCCTCTTGTATTTTGAGGCATGTTAAAACAACAATATAATACCGATATTTAAAATTCAAACTAGCATAAAAAATTAATTTCTAGTGCCAATTTAACTCATGAATAATTAATTTTATTTGACTGCTAGATTCTCTAGTATCATTGACGCTGCAAATAGTCTTATGTGTATCGATGGACCTACCACTCGACACTGAGATGGATGGAATACTGCGAATATTAAAGTTAATATATTGATATTAATAGCTATGCATTTTATTTTTATCGCTTTCGCGGAAGCGGAACACCTTTAAGAACCTTCCCCATTAGCTAGCCATTTATCTGTTCCATTTTTTAATTTGTTTTTGAATTTAGAACTTAAAATGGATTATTCGATCCTAAAAAAACGTGGACAATTCGTTAATTATGATTCTACAAATAAAGTTTAGATACATCCATCGAACCAGCTTACGGTACTTCTCTCCAGCAAGCGTATGTGTTCATTTCGATTTCGCTTCCGACTTGAATTTAAGTATGGATTCCCACTAACTGATGTACTTCCAAAGCCCTTTTTTATTCTGCAAAAAAGTCAATACCCGTTTTACGCCTTCGTGTTCTGTCCCTTCAATTTTGGGATCTTTTAAGAGTAATTTTTGAGCAGCTTCTCTAGCAATGGCAAGAATCTTATTGTCCTTAACGATATCTGCCAGTCGCAAGTCCATGACACCGCTTTGTTGTGTTCCCATCAAATCTCCTGGACCGCGTAATTTAAGATCTACCTCAGCGATTTGGAAACCATCTGTGGTAGCTACCATGGTGTCCAATCTGGTTTTAGAATTAGCACTCAGCTTGTGACTAGTCATAAGAATACAATAACTTTGATCTCCACCACGTCCTACTCTACCGCGCAACTGGTGCAATTGAGAAAGCCCAAAACGCTCTGCACTCTCAATGATCATCACGCTGGCATTAGGCACATTCACACCTACCTCTATCACTGTAGTTGCTACCATGATCTGTGTTTCCCCTTTTACAAAACGGTTCATTTCAAAATCTTTATCGGCTGGTTTCATGCGACCGTGAACGATACTTACTTTATAGTTAGGCAAAGGGAATTCTCTAACAATACTTTCATATCCATCTTGCAAATCTTTATAATCTAGTGTTTCAGATTCCTCAATAAGCGGATATACCATATAAACCTGACGCCCGAGTGCCATCTCATCTCGTATAAAACCAAAAACTGCTAATCTATTCTTATCGTATCGATGTACGGTTTTTATCTCTTTACGACCTGGCGGCAATTCATCAATCACCGAAATGTCGAGATCGCCATACAAACTCATGGCAAGCGTTCTAGGAATAGGTGTTGCCGTCATGACTAATACATGTGGCGGCAAGTCGTTTTTCTTCCAGAGTTTAGCTCGTTGGGCGACTCCAAAACGGTGCTGTTCATCTACAACAGCCACTCCTATATTTTTAAACTTTACTTTATCTTCAATAAGTGCGTGCGTTCCTATCAAAATATCCAGACTTCCATCTTCTAAAGCCTCGTGAATCACGCGACGATTTTTTGTTTTTACCGATCCCGTTAGAATAGAAACTGTAATTCCAGTTCCTTCTAGCAATTCAGAAACACCGGTGTAATGTTGCTGTGCGAGAATTTCTGTAGGCGCCATAATACAAGCTTGAAAGCCGTTATCGAGCGCCAATAAGGCGGTGAGAACTGCAACAATAGTTTTTCCAGACCCTACATCTCCTTGCAGCAATCGATTCATATGCGCGCCAGTACCCATATCGCCACGTATTTCTTTAACGACGCGTTTTTGGGCACCCGTTAATTCAAAAGGCAAGTGATTTTTATAAAAGTTAGTAAACTTCTCGCCTACTTGATCAAATACGTAGCCTTTAATTTTGGTCTTTCTAATTCGGTTCTGAAGGAGCAATTCCATCTGAATAAAAAAGAGCTCTTCAAATTTCAATCTATAGATAGCACGCTGTAGCATTTCTGGCGTAGTAGGAAAATGTGCATTGAGCATGGCTTCATTTTTACCGATTAGCTTATAATGCGCACGCATATCGTTTGGCAAGGTTTCCACAAAAGCACCATTGATTTCACTGAACAGCTTGCGCATGCATTTTACAATGTAGGTATTAGTAATCTTGCGTTTGACAAGCATTTCTGTACTGGGATAGACGGGTGTCATCGCGCTTTGCTTGCGGGACTTATGGTCTACTAGTAATTCTAAATCTGGGTGCGCAATATTATATTGAGAACCATAACGAGCCACTTTACCAAAAACCACATAAGGCTCATTTATTTTTAAACTATCTTTAAAATGCCTTTGACTGCGGAACCACACAAGCTCCATTCTTCCAGTCTCATCTGCAAAAGTAGCGACCAGACGTTCTGCTTTTCCAGTACCTGCTGTTTTAATAGTTACAATTTTACCTAAAATCTGAACCTGGGCACTGTCTGGCACCAGTTCATTGATCTTATAGTACTTCGTTTTATCAATATACCTATTTGGAAAAAGGTTTGCCAGATCACCATAGGTATGGATGTGCAACTCACTGCGCAACAATTTAGCTCTTTCTGGGCCTATGCCAGCGAGATAATCTATAGGGGTAGAAAGAAAGTTAAGTGGCAAAATTAGATAATTTCTAGTACGTTTTCAAAGATAGAGGAGTTGAGGGAAAAGTCAAATTAAATACTCATAGGAATACTACTTTTAGATCGCGGGCGTTGCACGGAGTTTATTTAAGTATTTAAAACGTAGATCTATGGGGAAAAATCCTGCTAGTAAAAAGGCTTTTTCAAAGCCTTTGCTGAATTCAATTCAGTGCCCTTCCAAATATTGTACATATTAAATAGTTTATGCTGCAGCTGCAAGAAAAAACATTTTCATACAAGAAAAATATCCCTTCCAGTCAAAAACATAATTGAAAACATTTACCTATTAACCTCGGCGTCTTTCAAGAAGGATCATCATCATAAGACCCAGCACTACCCTTTCATTATCCTCTTGATAGATGTCAGCAACTTTAGTTAATTCAAACTCTTTTCCAAAAAAAGAAGGCATCTTCTTTAATTTCACAACCACCTGTCCTTCAGTATCAGTAACGTTATATGTGGGATTAAATAGATAACCTGTAAAAGCACTTACTATAGGGATTCCACCTACAAGCGAGTCTGCAATACGTACCCAGGCATTTGCTTCTTGTACTTTATATTGAGGCTGGCTGTTTTGATCTACAATATCATACTCTGCCTTCCACATGCTGCGCCATCCTTTCCTAGCAATTTTACCTACTTCTTTATTATTTGCATCAAACATGGAATAAGCTGCACTAAAATCCAGCCATTGGTTTGCTGAGATGGTAAATAAAACCTGTGTTTTATTCTCATCACTATAAACAGTAATCGCTTCTTTAAGCTTAAACATTTTTTGCTTTACATAAGCAATAGTATGCCCTGAAGCATTTTGAGCAGTAAAGTCGTTACTTAAGGTAGTAATCTTGAAAGAGAATTTAATAGGATACTGTAAGTTTTTCATATAAGAGATTGTTAGAAGTATGAGTTGGGATACATTTAAAATAAAATTCTAACCTGTAATATGGTACCCACCATCTACGTGTCTTATTTCGCCAGTTATCCTACTTTCTGGTCTAAATAGGTGGCAAATTTCATATGCAAGATCAACAGGCAGAGCGTTTCCTAAAGGGCTCATTTTGTTTGAGATTGCTACATCTTCTGTTTTTAGAGTTGCATTACCGGCTTTACTTCCCATGTAGGGAGAAAATCTAATAGCGTTAACACGTATAGCGTGCTTTCGACCCAGCTCATCGGCAAGTTCTATAGTGATGCGTTCTAAGGCTGCCTTTGCAATACTTATATTTCTATAAGGATGGAATGTTACTTTTGCAGCAGCTATGTAACTTAAAGAACAAATGGAAGATCCATTTTGCAAAACCTTATATTTCAATAAATAATGGGTGATGCGTATTAAAGAATACGCACTAACATTCATGGTGTCGCAAAACTCCTCTTTTGTAACGTCTATAAGTGGCTTCACTTCTTTTTTACGAATGGTTTTATCCATAGCAATAGCGTGTAATAGCCCGTCTAGCTTAATGCCTTTTGCAGCTAACTCTTGTGCAAAAGACTCTATGTTTTGATCGATAGAAACATCTAGAATTTCTACCATAGAATCCCCTAATGAATCGTGTACAGAACGTTTAAAGTCCTCAAAATTTTTCTGGAGAAAATCTTTGGCTCTATCTGATAAATCATCATGAAAAGGACTTATCCCTAAACCTGTACAAACAACTTTACCTCCGTTTTTTATAATTTCTTTTGCCGCATACATAGCTAGTGAATGCTCGTCTGCAATACCCGTGATTAAAAAAGTTTTATTTGTAAACATTTATGTATCGTATTGATGAGTGCTTGATACATATATTCTTTGAGAGTAGTACATTTCATTGTGCATTTGCACAAACCTGCAAAACGCAGAAATGTAAACCCTTTTAGATCATTATACATGCCTCGCACTCCGATTATTTTAAAATTTAGAGTTACCATTTGTAAAGTGCGGTTCCCCAAGTCCATCCAGCACCAACGGCTGCAAACAAGACTAGATCGCCCTTTTTAAGCAGGTTTTTCTTTACTGTTTCATCTAGCATAATAGGTATGGTAGCACCTGATGTGTTTGCGTAACGATCCATATTAGTCATTACTTTTTCCCAAGGTAAAGAGATGCGATTTGCCACTTCTTCGAGTATTCTTATACTTGGTTGGTGAGGTATAAGCCAGTTGATCTCTTCGATAGAAACTTTATTCTTAGCTAGAAGTTCTTTTATAGACTTTGGAACAACCTTAATCGCAGTTTGAAAAACGGCAGTTCCATCCATCTGAAAATACTGAAGTCCTTTTTTAAGGGTTTCTTCAGAAGTAGGCAGTAAAGATCCTCCAGCTGGAATGTTCCAGCAATCTTTACCGCGACCATCAGTATGCAATAGAAAATCTATAAAACCTTTATCTTCCTCAGTATGAGAAATCACCATCGCTCCAGCTCCATCGCCAAAAAACACAGCATCTCTGCGATTCCAGTCCGTAATATTTGAAAACGTATCTGCCCCTATTACGAGTACGTTTTTATACATGCCAGACTTAATAAATTGTACTGCCGTAGTTGTAGCAAATAAGGCACCTGAGCAAACAGCTGATATATCAAAAGCCACTGCATTAAAAGCTTCTATTTTTTCTTGAACAAAGCAGGCGCAAGAAGGAGCAAGCTTATCTGGGGTTGCCGTAGCTAATATGATTAGGTCTATATCTAATGGCATTAAACCCGCATTTTTAATTGCGTGCATTCCTGCCATTGCTGCTAGATCGCTTGTAGTTTCCCCTGTTGAAATACGTCGTTCTTTAATTCCTAAGTTTTTTTGAATCCACGCATCATTCGATCCTACGGATTCAAAAAAGTCATTTTTTACAATATTTGCTGGAGCGTAGGATCCAGTACCTTTGATATATGCATTATTCATAAAATAGTATAAGCAGCTAAAAATGTGTTCTTTTATTAGAACAAGAGGACTATTTTGATTTTAATTTTGAATAATTACACAATTGAAGTTAAAATCGGATTAAAAAGACAATATGCTAAAATTTAAGTGCATAAAATGAGAAAACGATAACAAGGATTAAGTACTTTACATAAAAACATCATTCTACCACATCCAATTTAGCAAATCGCAACAAGAGTTTTTTCAAACCACCTACATTAAAATTGATTTCGGCTTTTTTCTCGCCACCTATACCTTCTAAATTGACGACTGTTCCACGACCAAAACGAGCGTGCTCCACAATCATTCCTGCCTGCAACTTACCTTCAAACCCCGCTGGTGAGTTGGAACTGCTAGTTACGCGACTCACAGGTCGCATTTTACGCAGTTTTCTGATTTGCTCCTCATTGGGCTGACTTACACTGGGTGGCGTTCCATTTTTGGGTTTGTCCTGTCGCAATTTTGACTTGTCAGGCTCATCCCATAAATCATTATCCATTAATGGTTTATATCGGTAATCGTCTGGCGGTGTAGTGTATTCTATATACTGATCATCTATTTCAGTAATAAAACGACTGGGCTCTGCATCAACTAGTTTTCCCCAGCGGTAGCGACTTAAGGTATACGTCAGATAGGCCTGATGCTCTGCTCTGGTCAATGCCACATAAAAAAGACGGCGTTCTTCTTCCAGATCTTCCCTTGTATTCATAGCCATTCCACTCGGGAATAAATCTTCTTCCATACCTACAATATAGAGGTAAGGAAATTCCAGCCCTTTAGAGAGGTGAATGGTCATTAAAGAAACACGGTCATCATCTCCTGTATCTTTATCTAGATCTGTAGCTAGAGCTATATCTTCTAGAAATTCTGAAAGAGCACCGCGAGCATCTACAACTTCTTTTTGCCCTTCTACAAAGTCCCTCATACCGTTGAGCAATTCCTCCATATTTTCTATGCGAGAAATCCCTTCTTGAGTTCCATCCTTTTTAAGCTCTGTAATCAAAGCTGTTTTCTTGAGCACATATTCCGTGAGTTCAAACACATTTTGAGTATCGTTAAGTGCCTGAAAACTCTTAATCATGGTGGCAAAGTTCTTCAGTTTTGTTTTAGTAGCGCTATTTATTCCTGCATCTACTCGATCGATGTTCTCGATCACTTCAAATAACGTACGATCATAGTGCTTTGCAGCGACGATCAAACGGTCCATAGTGGTTGCTCCTATTCCACGAGCTGGATAATTGATCACCCGTTTTAAGGCTTCCTCATCCTTAGAATTAACTACCAAACGTAAATAAGACAGCACATCTTTTACTTCTTTGCGCTGGTAGAAACTCAAACCTCCATAAATGCGATAAGGAATATCACGTTTGCGCAAGGCGTCTTCCATCGCACGAGACTGTGCGTTTGTTCTGTATAAAATGGCAAATTTACCGTTGTCTAGCTGGTGGTGCATTTTGTTTTCAACAATAGAACTGGCTACATAACGTCCTTCTTCAGAATCGCTCATCAAGCGGTGAACAATGATTTTAGGACCATCTTCATTTGCGGTCCACACTACTTTGTCAAGTTTAGTTTTATTGTGTTCTATAATGGAGTTTGCCGCTTCTACAATATTTTTTGTAGAACGGTAATTTTGCTCTAGTCGGTAGGCTTTTACATTGTCATAATCTTTTTGAAAATTCAAAATATTATTGATGTTTGCTCCTCTAAAAGCATAGATGGATTGCGCATCATCTCCCACCACACAAATATTCTGGAACTTATCTGACAGTGCTTTAACGATCAAGTATTGTGAATGGTTGGTATCCTGATACTCGTCTACGAGTATGTATTGAAAACGATTTTGATATTTGGCTAGTACTTCTGGAAATCTATTGATCAATTCATTGGTTTTCAATAACAGATCATCAAAATCCATGGCACCTGCTTTGAAGCAACGCTCCACATATTCTTTATATATCTCACCAAAACGAGGTCGTCGTGCCATGGCATCTGCCTCTTGTAAATCGGCATCATTATAGTAGGCACGCACCGTGATCAAGCTGTTTTTAAGCGAGGAAATACGGGAGAAAATTTGTTTGTATTTATACACATCTTTATCAAGACCCATTTCTTTGATGATCGCACTTGTAAGACGCTGCGAGTCTTGCGCATCATAAATAGTGAAATTAGAAGGATACCCCATTTTACCAGCTTCTACACGTAATAACCGGGCAAATACGGAGTGGAACGTTCCCATCCAAAGGTTTTTAGCTTCATTTGCACCGACTATTTCACCGATGCGTTTTTTCATCTCCTTTGCCGCTTTATTAGTAAACGTAAGGGAGAGAATATTAAATGGATCCACACCTTGTTGCATCAAATAAGCGATGCGTATGGTCAACACTCGCGTCTTCCCTGATCCTGCGCCAGCAATAATGATCATAGGACCTTCTTTTTGTAAAACAGGTTCTTTCTGAGCGTCGTTGAGTTGGGAAATGTGTTCTTGCACTGATCTTCTTTTTATAGCTTATAAAGATACAGTTTGTAGTGGTGTCGCTTTCCTTTATTTTACTTTCTTTAATAACAATTCATCCCCTAAACCACATATGAAATGCCTGTTTTCAATTATACTTTTTAATTTTCACGCTTTCGCGAAAGCGGAACAAAAACAAAGATCTTTTAATATTTTAGTTTTGGAGAGAATTAGGGCTGTAAATGGCTCTCGATCGCAAATAACCCCTTATTTTTGATCTTTTAATATCATTAAAATCCCATTATGCAAGACCTTATATTCTCCCTTTTTCAAACTTTATTACCTGCCTTTTTAGTGGCAGTAATTGCCTATTATTTTCTTTCTTCCTATATGAAAAATGAAGAAAGAAGAAGAAGATTCATCACCGTAAGAGAATCACAAGCTAAAACCTTACCTACTCGCATGGCGGCCTACGAACGTCTTGTTCTTTTCTTAGAAAGAATAAAACCGGCTAGTCTGGTGGTGAGAACCAAACCCGGTAATATGACAAAATCAGAATATGAGCAAACTATAGTTGCTGCCATAGAACAGGAATTTGAACACAATATAGCACAACAGGTTTATGTAAGTGAAGAATGCTGGAACATCATACGAGCAGCAACAAATACCACCATTCAAAAAATACGTCAAGTATCTATGAGCGATAAAGTCTCTACTGCTGACGGATTGCGTCAGGCTATTATTAATGAGCTTATGGATAAACGGGCTCCCAGTGCAACGGCCATCAGCTTTTTAAAGTCTGAAGTGAATGATTTATTTTAATGCACGAATTTTCCAATGATTTAACTTCCAAATGACGCGTTTAAAAATGTTTTTTTTTCTATTTTTTATAGTTATAAATTAATCGCGTAGCACTTGCTATAAAAAGACTCTTTAGCTCAATAAACTAAAAACCTTGTGCTTAACTGCGTCGAGGTACCATTCCATTTATTTATACGCATTTAAAAACCAAACTGGTATAAGTTGCTGTAATTCCCGCAAATTCTAAATGTATATGGAAAGAGGCACATTCCTCGTATACAACGAAGATGTGTACCAAACTGAATCAATATTTGAAATGGATGCTGTAGATCTTAAACAAATCTTGAAGCAAGAAAACCTCTCTACGACAACTTTCTAGAACCAGACTTTCCAAAATGACAACTTCATTCAACTGGCTTTTAAACCAATTCTAATTTAATTAAAAACTGCAACTACAATCCGATTGCTAACAGGAGAGAATCAAAAATCAGTTTGTCTAAGGTTACTGAGGTTTTCGTATGGCAACAAATTAAATTAATGGTTCCTGAATAGATCTATAAAGAACTTTTTAGAAGCCTATTTTCCAGAATGACCATTCTTCATCACCAACTTTTGCGAGCGCAGTGATTAAATACGTCCATTGACTGCTTGCTCAAATCCCGAGCACATTCAAAGATCAACCTGTCTATTGCGTACCAATTGATTTCTAGAGAAGAGGAATACTAAGAAATCCCTAAAATCTTCCTCAATTGCTCCTGACTCGGACGATCAAAATCACCCATCGCCTGTTCTATAAAAAACTTGCCGCTTTCTCCTTTATATTGTTCCTTTAAAATACCTCTTGCGTTTTCATAAAATCGCCATACGTGATGTAAACTGGCATTCATAAGATCTCTATAATTCTGCTGGCTCATCGCATCGAGATTGATCAAATAATCAAAAGCTGCTGTTCTTGTTTCTGTACTGTACTGAGAATCTGTATAGGACTGCAGTCTGGTTAATAGTGGCAATAACTCTTCATTACTAAAGCCAGTAGAATTAAGCGCCAAAACAATCCACGCCATATCCAAGCTAGAATTGATTTCATTCCATTGGGCTTTTGTGTTTTCTAAAACTCTTCTTTTATCACTGGCATCGTTCCATAATAGAAACAATACAGATTCTCTCGTGACATAAGAGGCATCCTGAAGCATGCCCGCAATCAACTCCCGATTATTGTCATTTAAATTGGGTGTACTTAAAACTATAAGTTGGTTCACTTCTATATGATTCAATGCTGCGGCTTTTTGTAACAACTCATATTTCTTTACCGTATCATGAATACTCAACTGAGCTACCATTTCTTTTACCAACTCTGTTTCTACAGGCTTTTGTAATGTTTCAAGGTAAGAATTATAAGATTCTTCAAAAGTTGAAATACGTCTCGCCGCTAGTTGAAGGTATTGCTCCATAACCGGCTGTTTTCTCAGTATTCTCAACGCTTCAGCAGTAGGAAAGACTTCTGATGTCAACCAGGATGATTTGAACTGTGTTAAATCTTTTTTACTTACCTCAGCGACCACGTCCATAAAGCTGGCTGTAGTGACATTTTTATATTTATTCTCTATGAGGTATCGCTTTACACTTTCGCGAAAGCTAAACACTCCAATCTCATCTTCTAACGCATGTAAAGCCCAGGCTCCATGTTGATAAAATGTAAGTGAATTTGCTTTTGCATCGAGCAGTGCTGTACTATTTCCGTTTGCAGTCTGTTCGTTGAGCGATTCAGCATATTCATACAATTGAATTTGGAAATATGAATTTCCGTAGAGATTTTTCTCTGCTAGCAAAGCGTAATAACTGGCAAAGCCTTCATGCAACCAATGGTGTTTTGACTCGGTTTCTGTCACCAAATCACCAAACCACTGATGGGCCAGTTCATGTGCGTTCACATTCACATAACTGCGATCATTGACTCCTAACTCGTCCGTAAAAAACTCATCATTAAAAATAGTCATTCCCGTATTCTCCATTCCAGCATATAAGAAATCCTTTACGGGAACTTGTTTGTAATTTTGCCACGGATAAGCCACACCTATCTCCGCTTCGAGAAAATCAAAGATCTCTTTAGAATGCTGATAAGTGACGGCTACTTGAGACTCCTTTCCTTTGTAATAATAGAATTCTAAAGGCACTCCTGTTGCACTGGTGTCTGTTTTTACTTGATAATCGCCTACAGCAAGGGCAACGAGGTAACTGGACATGGGCTTTTGCATCTTATAATCCCATGTCTTTGTTTCTTTACCATCAGTAACTTGAACTAAATCGCCATTTGCTACAACATACTTTGAAAATGGTGCCGTAATCGATAAATTCCAGATCATTTTGTCATTCATATCATCCATACTAGGCAACCAGTTGCTGGTATATTTCCCTTGACCCTGCGTCCATACTTGATCCCATAAACGATCCTTATCTGCATCTATATGATACATAGCTTTAGAAGGGTAACTGGTAAATACTATCTTAAGCTGGATGGTATCATTAGCACTAAAAGGTTCCTCAACAACTAGCTTCTCTCCATCATAAACAACCCGTACTTTTTTAGTATCGATAAAAGCTTGGTACGCCACGAGGTTTTTGGCGTCTAAAAAAATAGATGGAGTATTCTGCAAAATCTTTAGATCAAAAAGAACAGTTCCTTGCACTTCATTAGATGTTTTATCAAGAGTTATGGAAACTTGAGCCTTTTGGAAATCTACAAGATCTAACTGGCTAGAAGTATTCTGGGAATGCGCAAAAAGCGCGATTAATAAAGTAAGTATTGTGATCCATTTCATAGAAGCGAAAAATACAAAAGATGTAGCATAATAAACTCTTTACTCGCAATGCTTAACTTTTATTAACTGTATGGTGTTAGCCATCCATTAGATTTCTATACAAGCACTTCTGCAGTAAGGACAGAAACCTTTATTTTTGCATATTAAATCAACCCAACTTGTACGAAAAAAACTTTCCTCATAAACGATTCGGACTTACGCTTAAGTTTTTAGAAAAACACATTTCTAAAACTGATGCTATTCTAGATTTAGGTGTAGAAAATCCGTTTACAATTATCATGAAAGAAGCTGGATACAAGGTTCAAAACACAACTGGTGTTGACCTTGATGATGACGTTAGTGAAATTGAGAGTTTTAAGGGCGAGGTGGTTACTGCTTTTGAGATTTTTGAACATTTAGTTTCTCCTTACACTTCTTTAAAAGCCATTCCAAGCAGTACATGTGTTATTAGTGTTCCATTAAAGCTTTGGTTTTCCAGCGCTTATCGCAATAAAAACGATATTAGAGACCAGCATTATCACGAGTTTGAATCCTGGCAACTGGATTATGTGCTGGAAAAAGCCGGCTGGAAAGTAGTGGATAGCGTGAAGTTCACAAATCCTACAAAGAAATTAGGAATCCGCCCCTTGTTTAGACAGTTTACGGATCGGTATTATTTAGTGTATTGTGAAAAATTAAATTCTTAATCTCTTTTGAAGATAGCGATCATTATACCAGCTCATAATGAAGAGCAATTTTTAAAGTTGACTCTGGACAGTTTGGTTCAACAGTCGCTACCTGCTACCCAAATAGTAGTCGTAGATGATAATTCTACAGACCAGACTTTTAACATAGCGATCTCCTACCAGACTTCTTTGCCCATCAAGGTAGTGCAAAACTTTTCTAGTGCTGAGAATGTCCCTGGTTCTAAAGTGATCCATACTTTTAATTATGGTCTTTCTCAAATAGAGATTCAAGACTTTGACATCATTTGTAAATACGATGCAGATTTGATTTTTCCTGATAATTACCTAGAAGGTATTGTGGCTCGTTTTTACAAGAGCAAAACTATAGGAATGGTTGCTGGACATTGTACCATCCATAACGGCGGTCTCTGGAAAATTGAAAACCAAAACAATCCGGACCACATACGCGGTGCCCTCAAGGCTTACCGCACGGCATGTTTTCATCAAATAGAAGGACTAAAGGCAAGTATAGGATGGGATACTGTTGATGAGATGCTGGCTCGGTTTTACGGATGGGAAGTTGTTACTATTCCAGGATTACATGTAAAACACTTAAAACCCACTGGAACAGCTTATAATTCCAGGTCTAAATACCTACAAGGAGAAGCCTTTTATAAATTGCGTTATGGAAGGTTACTCACTTTTATAACTGCAGCAAAGATGGCGTGGAATAAAAAACAATTCCAACTCATAACAGATTACTTAAAGGGGCACCAACTGGCAAAAAAAAACAACCTTATTCCACTAGTAACAGAAGAACAAGGTCAGTTTATAAGAAATTACCGATGGAACGGTATCAAATCAAAATTAGGATTTACTTTCAGAAATTAAAAGCCAAACCAAAACTCACATTGAACTGGTTGTAGATCTCCTCAACTGGGGATAAAGCTTCTGATTTGTATTTTGCAAGTGGAAAAGCTGCTTCTGTATAAATTCCGAAACCGTCTGTAAAGAAATACCTCGCACCTAGGTGCCCTCCAAAGTTTTTAGTGCTAAACGCAAGTCCTGGATAAATATCCAACATAGGATCAATATTGATTACATTACCTATGTTTGCATTGAAACGCAACTTTACCACAGCTCTTTCATCAAATTCAGCATCGATGCTATCATCAAGACTTAGGGCATAATTCACACCTAAACCCATAGAAAAGTTTTCTGCCAATCCATAATCATAAGTACCGTGTATTCCAGAGGCATTGCTTTGAAAGTCTGCACCTATTTGTACTTTTTGATCTCCTTTACCAGAAAATATTTGGGCACTTGCGATTGAACCAGTAATTAAAGCAGCTATAAGTAGTGTTATTTTCATGTTGTTTTATTTATGTGATTTTTATAAATTTACTAAGCCTGAGGTTGACATCTAATTTAAAATAGAGTAAGGAGAAGTTAAGGTATCTATTATTTATGCAAGTTGAAACTAAATTAATAACTCCTTTTTATAATTGATTGATAGAACAATAAAAAATACTATTTCAAAACTTCACTTATGGGATTACCAGTTGCTCCATTAGGAAAACTTATTTTTAATAAAGTAGAGATAGTAGGAGCAATATCAATAATTTCAGTACGCTTGCTGCTGGACCCTTTACGTATTCCATTGCCGTAAAATAATAAAGGCACGTGAGTATCATAACTTTGCGAACTACCATGTGTAGAACCAGTTTTAGAATAAGAAATCACTGCTGGTTCTAAAACAAAAATTACATCTCCACTGCGTTTGTGATGGAAACCATTCTGAATCAAACGACCAGTTCCATCGGCTTGAATTCCCGAAACAAGTGCGTTTCTTGTATACACCTTATCAATATGCATATAATCTATTATAGCAGTCGCGATGAAGTTTTCTAAATCGATTGGATTGATTTTATTCTTCCGTACATTTTCTTTGTTAAAGAAAATCTGATCATTAGAAATGTTTGAAATAAGATCCTCCTGATTATACATCGTCTTGAGGTCTTCATTAAGTTGTTTCTCAAAGTTTGATCTACTAAAATAGCCCGCATTCACTCTTTTACTCTGTAAATAGGCTGGATTATGAACAGCGCCATGATCTGCGGTCAGGAAAACGCTATAATTTCCATTCCCCACTTCTTGATCCAGTGCATTTAACAAACGCTCTATATCAAGATCTAGCCTTAAGTATGTGTCTTCTATCTCTACAGAATTGACTCCATATTGATGTCCTATGTAATCCGTACTTGAAAAACTAACAGCCAGAAAATCGGTTACCTCGTCCTTTCCCATCTCTTCTTCTTTTAAAGCTTCTACAGCAAAGTCTGCTACGATAGAATTGCCATAAGGGGTTCCTTTTATGAGGCTATAATTTCCATTTTCATCTCTTAAGTTATTCAAATCATAAGGAAAAGTTGCTGTTTCTTTACCATTAGGTACCTTTTCAAAATCATTGAGATCTGGTCCACTCGCCGTATAGGTTTCTAAAGGATAAAGTGTGTTCCAAGTTTTGAGGTAATGATCTGCTTTTTTGGAGGTATTAAAGTCGGCTACCCATTGTGGTAATTGCTGCATATAAAAAGTACTAGAAATAAAGTTTCCTCTGTCGCCACCTTCAAACCAATAAGCAGCATCTGCGGCATGGCCAGCTGGTAAGATGGCACCGCGATCTTTTATCGAAATCCCTATCACCTTTGCTTTCCCTTGAGTATGTAATTCTAGTTGATCAGTTACCGTACTGGTTAACATCTTACGCGGTGACATTTTACCATCCTCACTATCAGTTCCTACTCCTGTATAATCTTTATCACTTGCATTATATATGACTTTATCCTCCATTTTATCATACCAGTTATTCCCTATAATGCCGTTATTCATAGGTGAAGTTCCTGTATATATTGAAGCATGTCCAGGAGCTGTGTAAGTAGGTACAAAATTATAATGATTATTGGTCAGGTTATAACCGTCATTCATCAACCTTTTAAAACCACCATTTCCATAACGACTGTAAAATCTAGTTAAATAATCATACCTCATTTGGTCCACAACAATTCCTACAACAAGTTTAGGAGCCTCTTGTTTTGCTGCAGAGGATGGTAGGGATTCTTTGATGTCAGAATTAGGATTTTGATGATCTCGTTTTCGCGAAAGCGTGCTACAAGAAGTCATAAAAACAGAAATAAGTATAAGAGAAAGTAAATTTTTCATCAATAATAATTTGCTGTAAAAGTAACCTTTGAAAAAAAGAACAAGTTTAATAAAGCATTAAATTGTGTAGAATTTTTTTTATCTATTTTTACCAACCATGAGATTATTAAGACACATAGGCCGTTATATGATCATGCTTTCTGGTATATTTAGGAGACCTACCAAAGCAATCGTACTCAAAGAATTGATTTTTAAAGAGATAGACGACCTCATTATAGGATCATTAGGTATCACTGCATTCATATCATTGTTTATGGGAGCGGTTGTTGCATTACAAACTGCGTTAAATCTAGACAATCCTTGGGTTCCTAAATCGCTCATAGGTTTTGCTACCAGGCAATCCATAATTCTCGAGTTTGCACCTACATTTATATCGGTTATTATGGCTGGGAAAATAGGTTCTTATATTACGTCAAGTATAGGTTCTATGCGCGTTACAGAGCAAATTGATGCTCTGGAAGTTATGGGGATAAACCCACTTAATTATTTGATTTTCCCTAAAATTATTGCGCTACTTTTTTATCCTTTTTTGATTGCTATCATTATGTTTGTGGGAATAGGTGGAGGCTACCTCGCGAGTGTTTATGGTGGACTGGCCAGTGCGGAAGATTTTACAACTGGCTTACAAGAAACCTTTATACCCTGGCAAATTGCTTATGCATTTATAAAAACCATGTTTTTTGGAATTCTTCTGGCCACGATACCTAGTTATCACGGTTATTACATGGAAGGTGGCGCACTAGAAGTAGGAAAAGCGAGTACTACTAGTTTTGTATGGACTTGTGTGGCCATAATTATATCCAATTATATTCTAACTCAATTACTGTTAAGTTAATGATACAGGTAAACGATTTACGTAAAAGCTTTAACGGTGAGGAAATCCTTAAAGGAATCACAGCAACTTTTCACAAAGGAAAAACAAACATGATTATAGGAGCCAGTGGCTCTGGAAAATCTGTTTTTCTTAAAAATATGCTGGGTTTATTTGATCCTGATGATGGGGAGATTATATATGAAGGAGAAACGCTTAACGAGATGGACATCGCGCGTAAAAGTAACTTGCGCAAGGAAATGGGAATGCTTTTCCAGCACAGTGCCTTATTTGATTCCCTAAGCGTAGAAGAAAACATCATGTTTCCATTGCGCATGTTTACTACAATGAATCTTAATGAAAGGCTCGATAGAACTAATGAAATTTTAGATCGAGTCAATCTAGTCAACCTCAATAAAAAGATGCCTAGTGACATTTCTGGTGGACAACAAAAACGTGTAGCGCTTGCCAGAGCGGTTGTAAACCGCCCTAGATTCTTATTCTGTGATGAACCTAACTCGGGTTTGGATCCGAATACAGCCACAGTAATTGATAACCTTATTCAAGAAATAACACACGAGAATAATATCACTACCGTCATTATCTCTCACGATATGAACTCTGTAATGGAAATAGGAGAAACCATAGTGTTTTTAAAAGATGGTAAACTAGCTTGGAAAGGAACAAATATGGAAATATTTAAAACAGATAATGAGGTAGTTACCGACTTTGTATACAGCTCTAATCTTTTTAAGAAAGTACGGATAGCACAAAATGAAGGGTTTTAGATTCAGTCTTCCATAAAATAAAAAAGTCTAGCCTTACAAGCGTTTTTAATAAATCGATTTTTTGATTAGAATACAGCAGTGAGCATGCGATTTTTTGTTAATTATTACTTAACAGGATGTTAATTTAACAGTGAGGTCTTATTTTTAGTCATCTTAAAATTGAAATTATGTTAGGCAGTAAGATAAAATGGTCTGTAGGTTTGATATTAGTTATTTTGCTCATAGTAGCTACTAATTTTATAGATAGAAATAACTTTCAACGCATTCAAGATTCTGTTTATTCGATTTATGAAGACCGATTGATTGCTAAAGATTTTATTTTTGATATTCAGATAAAAATTCATGAAAAAGAGATGCTGCTGGCTCAACAAAAAGATTCTATACTTGCATCTGAAAGTACTGCTTCACGAAAGACAATTTTAAGTTTGGTGAAAGGCTTCTCTAATACAGGACTTACGAGAGAAGAAAAAAGAGTTCTTTCTAACTTAACAGAAGAAGTAAATTCATTATTTACCATAGAGACTGCCTATCACAACGCCATAAATAAGAACTCTTTTTCAAAGAGATTTAAGGCACAGATCAAAAACATAAGCAATACTCTAAGTCAGTTATCTGACATTCAAATATCAGAAGGTAAAAGACAAATGCAAGTAGGTAAAAAGGCTATGGAGTCTATTGAATTATTAACTCAACTCGAAGTTTGGATCATGATTTTTCTGGGTGTTCTTGTCCAATTTATCATTCTCTATAATCCTAAAAAAGAGGTGGAGGATTAGGATACTTATTTTGTAATTTAACCATGCTTAACTAAGATATGTGGTTTATTATATCCACTAATATATTCCAGTTAAAAGTTACTGTTGTCGTCCTTAAAATCAAATCTGAAGAAACATTTCTAAACACAACACCACTAAGAGCAGCACGTAGGTATCCTTAATGATACCATACCAACACTTTAAAACTCTACTGGCATTCAAAAAAAAACCGATCTCAAATGAATGAAATCGGTTGTTTAATAGCTATATATCTTCTAATTGATTAGTCCCATTTAGAACCAAAAAACTTAGATCTATTTCCTTTTTTATCTCCTGATCTATCAGATGATGATCCGGAATCTTCTCTTTTAGGTCTGGACTCACGATCTTTAAAACTGCTTCCACCACTTGGGCGAGAATTATCATTTGATTTAGAGCTGCGACCTTTAAAGCCACCACCAGAACTTGAACTATCATCTCGACTTCCTCTATGACTGCTTCCGCCGCCAGAGTTAGAATCTCCATCTCTACGACCTCTAAAGCCACCACCAGAACCAGAATTACTGTCTCTACGTCCTTTATAGCCACCTCCAGAATCTCCATCGCGTTTGCCTTTGTAACCACCACCGTCACTTCTGCCGCGACCGCCATCACGACCACCACTATCTCTAGATTCTCTTACTTCACCTTCATGTATGTTTGCTCTAACCTCACGATTATTGCGCTCCGTACCGTTCAGCTTATCCATTTGAGGCGCTACTTCCTCTTTTACATCCATAAAAGAATGAGCACCATCTAATACAATACGACCTATATCGTTTCCTGTTATACCCGTAACATCACACACGAAACCTAATAACGCTCCTTTGTTCATATCATCTTTACGACCTACATTGATAAAGTAGGTTTTCATACCTTCTTCCTTGCCTCTTGATCTAGGTTTTCTCTCTCGATATTCACCACTATCTTCACGGCCTTTAGAACGATCATTAAGATCTGTAATAGAGTTGCGTTTATAAATTTTATTGAATTCCTGACTTAAGAATTTCCCTATAAGTTCCTCCTTAGTAACCTCTTCAAGGCTTGCCTTAACTTCCTCAAAAAGTTCATCAGTAATCTTATTGTTTACTTCTAGGTCTTTAATACCATTGGTCCATCTTGAAATTCTTTTTGCAGTAATAGCTTCAAGAGCTGGGATTTCTCCCTTATCAAATTTAATAGAGAGTTTACTCTCCATATACTTCAATTTACGCATATCACCTTTAGTGATCAATGCTATAGATTCTCCTTTCTTACCTGCACGAGCAGTACGACCAGAACGGTGCGCATAAAATTCAGGATCATCTGGCAATGCAAAGTGGATTACGTGTGTAATATCCTCTACATCAATTCCACGAGCAGCTACATCAGTTGCAATCAGTAATTTTAGATTTTTATTTCTAAAACGCTTCATAGCGGCATCACGCTGTGCTTGTGACATATCACCATGAAGTGCTTCTGTAGAATAACCATTGTTATTCAGTTCATCAGCTACTTGTTGTGTATCTCTTTTTGTGCGACAAAAAACCACGCCGAACATGTCTTGATCAAAGTCAAGCATTCTTCTTAAGGCTTCTGTTTTATCACGTGCTTTAAGTTGCACGTACTGATGTGAAATATTGTTATTTACAATTTCTTCACGGTTAATACGTACCTCTACTGGGTTTTTCATGTACGTATCAACGATCTTCTTGATCTCCCTAGCCATGGTAGCAGAGAATAACCAGATGTTGCGTCCTACGTCTGTTTTAGAAAGAATAAAATCAATGTCTTCACGGAATCCCATGTTCAACATCTCATCTGCTTCATCAAGAATCAAAAATTTTAACGCATCAAGTTTGATCTCACGACGTTTCATAAGGTCCATAAGACGTCCTGGAGTTGCTACAATCACTTGTGCTCCACGTCTAATGTCTTTAATTTGACCCATGATATTTGCTCCTCCAAATACAGGAACGACATTAAGTCTTCCCATTTTTTGAGACATCGCTTCTATCTGACGACAAATTTGTTGAGCTAGTTCACGTGTTGGGGCTAGAATTAATGCCTGAGTATCTTTTGAGCTGGTATCCATTAGTTCTAGTAATGGTATTCCGAATGCTGCGGTTTTCCCTGTACCAGTCTGCGCCAGACCTATAAAATCTCCATCGTGCTTAAGCAAGATAGGGATTGCTTGCTGTTGAATCTCTGTTGGATTCTCAAATCCCATTTCAGCAAGGCCGTCTAATAACGGCTGAGTAAGCCCTAAGGCTTCAAAATTTTTCAAATAACTGTGTTTAAATATTTTGCAAAAATACAACTTTTCTATGAATTAATAATTGTGCGATTGTGCTGGTTATCTGAGGCTAACAGAATTAATGAATCCACAAAAAATTAAATTTATTGCAGCTATCATAATAGCTACTGAATCGCATGTCCATATTGTATATATGGTTTTCAAAATTAATAGTTGAGAAAAACCTGTCTTACAAAACACCAAGTCATTTGTCCTTATGACAGGCGAGCACAGCCTATTGTTAGGTAAAATACTTTTAAACTAGAAACTAAAATAAAAATCGTTTTAACGAACTCTACATAAATTGGAGGTTACTTTATTCTTTACAAGAATATTTTTTAATTGCCATTTTATAGAACTTGCTTAAAGAAATAATCAATGAATAACAAAAGTTTTGCTAACATACCAATTAAAATACCTACCTGTACTGCTATTTAATGCACATAGGTAGAGATTTACTGATACTACAAATCACCCTACAAACTCTGTAAATTCTTGAACTTTTTTCCTTTCTGGTAGGTCCATTACCATCTCAGAATCATAAGTGCCTAGATAGAAAAAGCCTAAAAATTCTTCTCGTTTGCCTACTTGGATGCGTTTAAATTTTGACATGTCTGCAAAAGCTTTTGGAGAACTCCAGTAACAACCATGGCCTAAATCATGCGTAGTCAACCACATATTTTGAACACTCATGCTTACCGCAGCAGTTTCTTCCCATTCTGGAACGGATTCTTTTTCATCCCTATGTTTAAAAATTAAAATCATCGCACTGCTCGCTTCTAGTTTTTCTTGAAGCTTTTTAAGCTTAATAGAAATAGGCTTTCCTGTACTTTCCACAAACTGATCGCACATAAAAACACCTAAATCTTTAATGGCACTGCCTTGAAGAACTTTATAGCGCCATGGCTCTGTTTTTCTATGATTAGGTGCCCATCTCGCACTTTCTAATATTTTTAATAAATCAGCGCTAGGAATAGCTTCTCCCGTATATTGTGATGGAAAAATACTGCGTCGTGTTTGGATCAAATATTCTAAGGTCTTTTTCATGGTTTAAAGATAGTAGTTGTTCGGCTTTCGCGAAAGCGGAATACCTAAAACCTAATTATAAATTTTAAGGTTGAAGGCTACTCCTCATATGTAAACCGAGGTGCGTGAATGCTCAACGTAAACGGACAGTAACGTATGACAAATCCTTCTCGTATGGGAAATTAGAACCAAAACCAAAACTGAAAATATTTTTAAATTTAAAAATATTGTATTAGTTTAGATTTTTATACACAACCCATTTAAAAGAGTCCCATGGCACAAAACGTAATCGAACTAGAAAAAGCTCAAGCTTGGGCCAATGCATGGAGAGGTTTAAAGGATAAATCGCCTTATGTAAATGATTTAAAAGGGTGGTTTGTACCTGGAGAAGATCTTTCTCAAGTTATAGGAGAAGGAGGCGTAAACAGCCGGATGTATATAGGACTGGATGGAACAAGTCTTAAGCTAATGTTAGTCGCCGTAAATGCCGCTGGAAAAGACATGATCAACGCAGCAAAAGGCTGGTTTATTTATGACTTCTCCATACCTATACCACCAAAACAGGACCCAACTAGTCCATTAAACTAAATAAATGGGAGATCTCGTATCTTTCATGAAAAACATTTATTATGTTTTATTGTTGCTGGATGCCCTCGCATTTTCAGTACTATTTTTTTATAGAGCTAGAGTTTATAAACCCATCTTCTTTTATCTTATCGTAGGATTAATTTGTGAGGTCTTTACTGAATTGATATCCAGAAAAATCATTTTAATTTTTGGGGTAGAGACGAATGCACCTTTTGGTCATTTATATGTTTGGACACAATTTATTGCCTTTTTCTTGTTCTTTTTTACGTTACAAAAATCAAATAAAATGAAAAAGGCTTTTGTATACATTTTTAGTGTTTTCTTTTTTTTTGCACTAATGCCATACTTGTGGCTAGATGCTAACTTAATGATTCACAACCCCTATATTGCCTTAATCACCATGCCATGTGTGTTGTTCTACAGCCTTATTTATTTCATTCAAATGTTAGAAAAAACAAAGGGTTTTCCCTTTATGAATATAGGAATATTTCTAGTTACGGGAAGCTCGCTCATCAATATCAGCTCTAGTGCTTTTTATCAAGATGTAAACCTCAACTTGATCTATTTAAAAAACACAGTAAACTTAATTCCACTTATCATCATGCAACTTTTATTTATGTATGAATGTTACTTGTTTTTTCAATCTAGAAAGTCAAAAGCAACCATTTAAACATGCCTGATAAAATTACCTGTAACTGGTATTTTAATTAGTCTTTATATCGCTGTATACATAAACGCTTAAACTAAAATAAGCCCAGTTTAAAAAAAACATTTGTTTCCATTTTATCCATTTAACTTGGCAACTCAAATTTTTATACCTGCTTGGACTTTGGTTCTCCTCGGCACTTAAAATGAGTTTCTGTTTTTACGAGAGCTGTTTTAAAAGCCAGCTGGTTTAAATTTTACACATTTACCTGATTCAGAAAACGAGTTCCAATTAACAAGCTATTTGACAACTTAAAAATCATCACTTCTTTGGATGAAAAATTAATGATGGGTTTACTTTACTTTTATTCTTTAAAAGTACTAAGAGTATTTTTACAACTATTGTACAATGAACTAGATGTTTATCAGCGCAGTTGTTGTTGTTGTTGTTGTTTTAAATCTTAAAATGCTCACAGGTTAATTTTATGACTTTTTTAGTTCCAGCTGCCCTTTTAAAAAGCTGTATAGGAATTTAAACAATAGTACTTATATGACTCTTATTATGTTTACATATCTTATTTTTATACGTATGTTTATTCTAGTTCAAATCTCAAATACAGCCATTAACTACGTAGCTATAGCTATGATGATTTTCATCATCTTATTTTCTATCAGTATGGTGGTGTTTTTCCTGCTTTCTCGCAAACGCATCACTCTTTCAGATTTAGAAGTTAGGGATACTAAAATCAAAGCACAAGAAGATATTCTCGCTACCACCTTACAGACTCAAGAAAAAGAGAGACGCCGTATAGCGCGCGAGTTACACGATGAGATCAGTGCTAAACTCAATGTAATCTCCTTAAATACTGATTTACTTATTGACGATACACTGGATGCGACAGAACGCAAATTGCTTCTTAGCCGTATTCAAATTGCCACCTCTAAAACATTAGAAAATGCGCGTCGGCTGGCTCATGATTTGCTCCCACCTGTATTGGAAAGATTTGGTTTATGCCAAGCACTAAGAGAATTAGCCGCCTCTATCGACAATAAAAAGTTACAAGTGAATTTTGAGTGCCATTGGGATGAGTTGCCTCTAAGCGCTATTGATCAATTGCATATCTATAGAATCGCACAGGAACTTTTTAACAACTCCATCAAATACAGTAAAGCTCAACAAATCGAATTAAAGCTAACAGAAAATACAAATAAACAACTGATTTATAAAGATAACGGAGTAGGTTTTCAAGAAACCAACACTATAGGTTTAGGAATGAGTAATATTCAAAGTCGTGTTGCCATTCTTAAGGGAACAATGACGCTAGAAACGTTTAAAAATCAAGGTGTTTTCTATACCTTTGAATTCCTAACTAATTCTCCATAATTAATGATTCATATCGCTCTCGCAGATGACGAAACTCTGTTTTTGGAAACACTGAGTTTTATGCTAGACAGAAATCCAGAATTTGAAGTTCTTTTTACAGCTGCTGATGGACAAGAGCTCATTGACCAACTACGGGACTGTGTTTTTTTGCCAGATGTAATTCTTACAGATCTCAAAATGCCCGTGCTGAACGGTATTGAGGCGACTAAACAAATACGTTTGGATTTTCCTAACATAAAGATCATAGCACTCTCTAGTTATGATTCTGACGTTTTTATATCAAACATGTTAGGCGTAGGAGCCGCTTCTTACTTAGTTAAAGACGCTAAGGCCGAAGAAGTTTATACTACTATAAAACAAGTACATGAAAAAGGGTTTTATTACAATGACAAATTATTAGCTATTCTTCATCAAAACTCCCAAGATCAGAATTTTATAAAGAGTGCTTTAGATAAAAACCTGATCACTGACAGAGAAATAGAAATTCTTGAGCTTATTTGTAAACAACACACCACAAAAGAAATAGCTGAGAAGTTGACTCTTTCCTCTCGCACCGTAGACCGACATCGCGACCGTTTACTTGCCAAAACAAATTCCCGCAACGTTGCAGGATTAGTAGCATTTGCTATTCAAAACAGTATTTTGAGTCTACAGGTATAAATACGAGTTGAAAATTGGGTATTTATACTCATGCACAGGTCATAAATTGGATTTACTTTTGTTCTACAGTTTAAAGTAGTAGTAGGTTGCAATTCAGGGGACAGCCTACTTCATTTTAAAAAGCATGTTCTTTTTTAGGGATTGAACATTAAATGGGGCTTAGGCCCCATTTTTAATGCGATAGCTTTAAAATAGGTGTCTGAAAAAACTAAATCATAAGCTCGTAATCACTCCTTTATGCCTGCCTATAATTTTATTTACCTGAATTCATATTTTTAACAATTCATCATACGTTTTGTCTAAAAATCAAGATGTATTTAAAAAATAAATCAAGGTACGTGTTGTTTTACAACTTGAAATTACAAGTTCTAAATTAGCGATGTAACGTATAATCATGAGATTTGGAATCTATTAATTATGAATATACCCTCTGAATCATAAATGGAACTTAGACTCCATTTATTTTTTATACTCTTTAAAGATCTGTAAAATTGCTTAATTAAATCAATTTCCATATTTAACCGTCCATTGCTTTTGAATTTGTCAGAAAACAGCCTGACTTTTTCTTTATGTAAAGCATAAAAAATAGCCGCAGAATTACTTAAGATTTTCTTTTAAAGTAAAATACAAACAAGAAAAGAATCCTTCTATTTTTAAGATTCCGATGCAAAACGGTTTAAATAAGTAAAATGATGAAAATCAATTCAACTTTCTTACATTTATAGTATAAATTTACTTCATGCTCACAAAAGTTTATGGAAGCGCTGTTTTTGGTGTAGAAGCCACAACAATTACCGTAGAGGTAAACGCAGATACAGGGATAGGTTACCATTTGGTAGGACTTCCTGACAAAGCTATAAGTGAAAGCTCTTATCGCATAACCGCTGCTCTTAAAAACGTAGGTTATAAAATGCCAGGCAAGAAGCTCATTCTAAATCTCTCTCCAGCTGATCTTAGAAAAGAAGGAAGTGCTTACGATTTGCCGCTGGCATTAGGGATTCTAAATGCTTCTGGACAGATAGATACTGATTTATTTAAGGATTATATCATTATGGGTGAGCTATCTCTAGATGGACAACTACAACCTATAAGAGGCGCGTTACCCATCGCTATCAAAGCAAGAGAAGAAGGCTACAAAGGTTTTATCCTGCCTAAGGAAAATGCACGAGAAGCAGCAATTGTTGATGGGCTTGATGTCTATGGGGTAGATAATATTCTAGAAGTAATTGATTTTTTTAATGAAGGAAAAGAGCTAGAACCTACTATTGTAGACACTAGAGATGAATTTTTTCAGGCATTGGAGCATCCAGAATTTGATTTTGCAGATGTAAAAGGACAAGAATCTATTAAAAGGTGTATGGAAATCGCAGCAGCGGGCGGACACAATATCATATTAATAGGACCGCCTGGAGCAGGGAAAACCATGCTTGCCAAAAGATTGCCTTCTATTCTTCCACCCATGACCTTACACGAAGCCCTAGAAACTACAAAAATTCACAGTGTCGCGGGTCGTACCCAAGAAAAAGCAGGATTAATAGCACAAAGACCATTTAGGAGCCCACATCATACCATAAGCGATGTCGCTTTAGTAGGCGGCGGAGCGTATCCACAACCTGGCGAGATTTCTTTAAGTCATAACGGTGTGCTATTTCTAGATGAATTGCCTGAGTTTAAGCGTACGGTATTAGAAGTGATGCGCCAGCCGTTAGAAGATAGAGAGGTAACTATTTCAAGAGCAAAATTCACAGTAACGTATCCTTCTAGCTTTATGTTGGTTGCCAGCATGAATCCTAGTCCTAGTGGTTATTTTAATGATCCTAACGCACCAGTACAGAGCAGTCCAGCAGAAATGCAGCGCTATCTCGGAAAAATTTCTGGTCCACTACTCGATCGTATTGATATTCATATAGAGGTAACACCTGTACCTTTTGAGAAATTAACTGAAGAACGGCTAGCAGAAAAATCTACGATTATTAGAGAACGAGTTACTGCTGCAAGAGACCTACAAACCTTACGTTTTAGCGAAAATGCAAAAACACACTACAACGCTCAAATGACGGTTAAGGATATCAGGAAATATTGCATTCTTGATGACGCGAGTAAACAAATGCTTAAAAATGCTATGGAACGACTTAACCTAAGCGCAAGGGCATACGATCGCATACTTAAAGTATCCAGAACCATTGCAGATCTAGAAGGCACAGAACAACTCAATGGAACTCATATTGCTGAGGCGATACAGTACAGAAGTCTGGATCGAGATGGCTGGTTGGGGTGAAACCAGCATCCAATTCATCGACGAACGGTATTTTTAATAGAGAAATGTACAGTTTTAGGGCATATCTCTATTTGTTGTTAACCAATACCACTAATTTTACAGTTTTAATATATTATTTAAGCATCACTTATGAACATTACAGTTCTTCCATTAGTTGATTTAAGAGAAAATTTTGATGATGATAAAGAAATTCTAGGTGCTATTCTTGATATGTTTATGGTAGAAGTGCCCCAAGATTGTTTATTGCTTCAAAAAAATATAAACAGTGGTGATTATACAGCAGCAGGATTACAAGCACATAAGATTAAATCCAGTTATAGAACTCTAGGAATTAATGATATGGCAAGTGTTTTACAAGAAATAGAAAATTGTGCGAGAAACGAAAAAGAAATAGATACCATTCCTGACTTACTAGCGCAGTTTAATAAAGATTACAAGCAAGTTAATGATCAAGTTCTTTATACTAAAGAGCAGCTTTAAGATTCTATAACGTCCTTATATTCTATAAAAAAAGCTTCCATTCTATCCATGTAGTTGTTGTAAAATTCATACACTTCAGGCCAGTCCGTCTGTTTTTGAATTTTAACACCTTCATGCATTACAAACACTCGCGAAATCATCTTACCAGATTCTAAAAGGTAATTCTCATCAAATATAAGCTCTGTACTCACTTGATCTTTCATGATGCTTTTTAGGCTTAAGAGTTTTTCATAATAGTAAGCTCTAAAAACTTCATCTTCATGATTGACATCGATGGACACCATAGCCCTGCGATCTTCAAAGGAAAATTTTAACACCACATCTTTCAATTTTGTATCGTACAACAACCATTTTCGATGGTATCGCTTACCGAACATGGTCCAGAATAATTGTCTTCTATTTTTGGCTTCTTCCTTTGAGTACATGCGCCAAATGTAAGCGCAAATTTATCTAGAAAATGAAAAACTCCGCAGAATATAATTCCGCAGAGTTTTAAGCAGAGTTTTAATTAGATACAAATATCTTAATTTACTCTTCTTTTTTATCCATCGAAGTTTGCCCTAAATTCCCTTTATTCTTCACATATTTCTCTAGCCACTGGTCTTGCTCCCATAAAACATGTAAAATAGACTCTTTAGCCCGATAACCATGACTTTCCTTAGGCAACATCACAAGTCTTGCCGTTGCTCCCAATCCTTTTAATGCATTGAAATAACGCTCACTTTGTAAAGGGTAAGTTCCTGAATTATTATCGGCCTGACCGTGTATGAGAAGCAGAGGTTCATCTACTTTTTCTGCATTCATAAATGGAGACATCGTATTGTAAACGCTTGGTGCATCCCAGTAGCTGCGCTCTTCACTTTGAAAACCAAAAGGAGTTAAGGTTCTATTATAAGCGCCAGACCTAGCAATACCGGCTGCAAAAAGGTCAGAATGCGCAAGTAAATTTGCCGTCATAAAAGCTCCATAGCTATGACCACCTACGGCTACTCTATTCCTATCTATATAACCCAATTGATCCACTGCATCAATCGCCGCTTTTCCATTTGCTACCAGTTGTTTTATAAAAGTATCGTTAGGTTCTTCTCCTCCTTCTCCTACAATAGGAAATGCAGCATCATCTAGCACGACATAACCTTTCATTACCCAGTATACGAAACTTCCATAATTGGGGTAAATAAACTCGTTGGGATTCTGGGTGTTTTGAGCAGCGCTAGCCTTGTCTTTAAATTCTCTGGGATACGCCCAAAGAAGCATCGGTAATTTTTCCTTTTTACTTGTGTCGTAATTAGGTGGCAAATACATCGCAGCACTTAATTCTAGACCGTCATCTCTCTTGTAGCTAATCACTTCTTTATGTACATTTTGCAACCCTTCAAAGGGGTTTTTAGAAAATGTAATTTGTTTTAAATCATTTTTACGATTTATATCTCTGATATAATAATTAGGATAGGTAGTAGGCGATTCTATGCGAACTAGAATTTTACCCTTATCCATATCTAAAGCTTCCAATAAATTTTCTTTTTTATCTGTGTAAGAAGATTCATAAAGCCTTTTTGTTTTTTGAGATTTGAGATCTATCTGATCTATAAATGGAAACTGTCCTTTGTCAGAATAACCGTCACCCATTAAGAATGCCTTATGACCATCTAACTTAAGAATATCCCGGTCCCATTGGTTCTTAGTGGTGACAAAATCACCTGGATCTGAATAGACATCTTGATAGTTGCGATCACTAACCACTACAGGCTTAGAATTGCTAGTGCTAGGATTAAAAACATAGGTGCGCTGGTTGCGGGTATTCCACCAGTAATCATAAGCAATGGCCATGGTATCATTCCCATAAGTTACACCACCAAAACGATCTATCGTTCTCAATAGCTCTGTTCCTGTTCCTTCTTTAAAAGGCGCTTCCCAAGAATATAATGCATCTCGATACGGCACTTCATTTGCAGGATCTCCTCCATCTAGAGCCATGACATAATGCAACGTATGTCCTATGTCAGAGCGCCAAGAAAGATCTCTTATTCCTTCCCGTTCTGCCATAAAACCTTTAGGCATTTCTTCCATTAGAGGTACCTCATTAACTGAAGCAACACGTATGGCATTTGTATCGTATATATGGATCTGTTTTGGGAACCTGTCATAGGTTACCAAATAAGAAAACGGCTTTTTAAGCTGAGTTGCCATTACGTAAGAACCATCAGGAGAAAAAGAAATACCCGTATACATAGCACTAGGCAAAAACGCACTTGTAGAACCGTCGAGTTGTACTTGAACCAATTTACTAAGCGCTAGCTGTTCAAAATTATGCTCATCAGATGGGTTTTTAAGAAGATCTTGATAGGTTCTATTTTGTGCTTTTGATCCATCACTAGTAGAAATAGTAGGACCTGAAGGCACCTCAATACTCGTATCTATCAATGCTTCTTTTTGATCAGACAGCATTTTTACTAAGAGTGAATTCCCATCCTTAAACCAACTTATCGGACTTCTCATAGTTGCATTTACCGTGGCACCTGTTACTTTTCTAGCCGTTGCATTTTCTATATCAAGAATCCAGACTTCCGTACCACCACTTGTCGTATGAGTCATAGCAATAACAGATTGGTCTGGCGACCAATTAAAATTAGAAAGCTTAGGTTGAGCTGGCAGTCCAGCAACCGTTTTTAAATTCTTAGTCCCTACTTTTTGGACTTCAATTTTATCATAAAAAGTAACACGACTGCCTATCTGAGTGGCTGGATTGATGCGTAAACCACCCAATCTCATTTCTTTTTCTGAGAGCTGCTCAATAGTTTTATACGTATCCCTGTAAAGCAATACCACATTTTCAGTAGCATCGTCTATAAGAGTTGCTGGTGGTCTATCGTAGTCCACAAGAGCCATTATTTCTTCAGATGGTTGCTGGTAGGTTAGTTTCTCTTGGGATTCCGCTTTCGCGAAAGCGAGAAGAGCAACAACAAAAATGTAGAGGTAGGAATTCTTCATGATAACATTATTTTGAACCTAAATATAAGGATCCTAGCGTGAAGAACATTTTAAATTTCAGAATGCTTTACCGATAATCACAAACTGAATTCTTGTAACATTTAAATTAAAAGCGCTTATCACGGTACTTTGCTTTTGTTTCCCACTACCTTTGTAGCATGTTTAAAAATGATACTATTGTTGCATTAGCGACTCCTGCTGGCTCTGGCGCTATAGCGGTGATACGACTTTCTGGTTCTAAAGCACATGAAATTGCTGGAACTGTTTTTGTTCCCGCTTTTACTAAAGCGACCTTAGATTCCTCTCATGAAACCTACTCAAAATTAGGAGCTAACACAGTAACCTTAGGACATATTTACGACGGCGACCGAGTGATAGACCAAGTATTGCTCACTAAATTTGTAGCACCGCGGTCCTATACAGGCGAGCACGTAGTAGAAATTTCTTGCCACGGTTCCATCTATATCCAGCAAGAAGTCATTGCAATATGCTTAAAAAATGGTGCGCGTATGGCACAAGCTGGCGAATTTACCCTACAAGCATTTCTAAATGCTAAAATGGATCTTTCACAGGCAGAAGCCGTGGCCGACTTGATCGCAAGTGAAAGCGAGACCGCACATCAAATTGCGATCCAGCAAATGCGTGGTGGCTTTTCTAGTGATCTAAAAGACCTGAGGTCTCAGTTATTAAACTTTGCTAGTTTAATAGAACTGGAACTGGATTTTGGTGAAGAAGATGTCGCTTTTGCCAATCGCGACGATCTCAAAAAATTATTGAATCGCAGTCAGCAAACCTTGCGAAAACTCATCGATTCTTTCGCTCTTGGAAATGTGCTAAAAACAGGAATTCCCATAGCCATAGTTGGAGAACCCAACGTAGGGAAATCGACTTTATTAAATGCTTTACTCAATGAAGAGAAAGCGATCGTAAGCGATATTGCAGGTACAACACGTGACTCTATAGAAGATGAAATTAATATTGAAGGGGTTCGTTTTAGACTGATCGACACCGCTGGGCTGCGCGAGACCACAGATACTATTGAAGGAATGGGGATCCAGCGTTCTTATGCAAAAGCAGAGCAATCCAAACTGGTTTTATACTTGCTTGACGCTACCCAACTCAACACAGCTCCTATGATTATGCACTGTCTCCTGCGCATACAAATCATGCAGGAGAAGTTCCCTGATAAACCCCTTGTTGTGATCCTTAATAAAATTGATCAAATCACCGGACTAGAACATGCTGAAATCACAAAAAAGATTCAAAAAAACGCTCCAAATAGTATTTTAATATCGCTGAGTGCAAAATCTCGTGCTGGCGTAGAAGAACTCAAAACAGCACTCGTAAAAAGCTTTAATAGCGGGGCCCTTTCTCAAGACGACTCTATCGTTAGTAATGCGAGACATTACGATGCTTTACAAACGGCTTATAGTTCTTTACTCGAAGTACAGGCCGGTATTGAAAACGATATATCTAGCGAGTTTCTTGCTATAGATATACGCGCCACAGCAGAATCATTAGGTATTATTACTGGTGAAATTACTAACGACGAGTTGCTTGGTAATATATTCTCTCAGTTTTGTATTGGAAAGTAGTTATTCTTCTTTTATTTGCTAACAACCTACTATTGTAAGGCTTACAAGTCTTGTTTCTTCTCTTATTTGTTGCCCAATTGCACTTTATTACTTATATTTGTTGCCCATTTGTTGCTCAAACAACAAATTTGTTGCCTAAAGGCACAAATTAAAAGGTGTTGGTGAAATGATGCACCAAGCAGCACCAACGAGCAACATAAGGCACTAATAAGCACCAAATGAGTAGTAATATTAAAATTCCGAAATTCTGTCAATATTGTGGTCAGGCATTTGTTGCCCAAACCACAACTACACGGTATTGCTCAAAAACTTGTAATTCCCGACACTACAAGCAAATCAAGAGAGAGGAAAAAATACAGACTACCCTAAAGGAGCAAATCAAATCCGTTACTTCTGCAAATTCCGAAAACTTGCAAAGTCTGCAAAGCCTGCCGATTCAAACAGGCAATTTTATCAATCTTAGAGATAAGGAGTTTTTAAGCGTTCAAGAAGCTGCCATTTTATTAGGTGCAAGCAGATGGACAATTCAACGAATGATTCAAAGAGAAGATATAAAAGCAGGTAAACTGGGCAGAAGAACCATTATACCACGTTCCGAAATTGATAATCTTTTTAACTGATGAGAAATGAAAATAACATTAAGACAACGCAAAAAAGGTAACAAGATTACCCTCTACCTTGATTACTACGACCAAGGCAAAAGAGAATACGAGCATCTTGGTTTGTATCTCAAACCCGAACCCGAAAAAGGAAGCTTAACCAAAGCTCAAAAGGACGAGAACAAAAAAATCCTTGAATTGGCTGAGAGCATCCGAAGCAAAAGACATTTAGAGGCACAAAACAGTATTTACGGTTTTCGTGATAAAGAGAAACTGAAAGGAAGTTTTTTTGAGTTTTTTGATGCACTTACCGAAAAGAAAAAAGCCAGCTTGGGTAATTATGGTAATTGGAATGCAGTCCGTATTCTTATTAAAGCCTACAACCCTAAAGATGTAACCTTTGAACGGTTGAACAAAGAATGGATGGAAGGTTTTAAAGATTACCTGGACTATGATGCAAAAACTAAAACAGGTGATGGTCTTTCTTTAAATACCAAGTACAGCTATTTCAATAAATTAAGAGCTGCACTAAAACAAGCATTAAAAGAAGGTTTAATCAAATTCAATCCTTCGGAGCAAGTTGACCCTTTCCCACAGGATGATGTAGAACGTGAATTTTTAACCCTTGAAGAATTACAGAAATTAGCCAACACCCATTGCCGAAATGAAACGCTAAAGCGTATGTTCATTTTTTCTTGTTTGACTGGTTTAAGATGGTCAGATATTGAGAAGCTAAAATGGTCAGAATTACAACACTCTGAAAATTTAGGTTACTTTATTCGTTTTCGACAACAGAAAACTAACGGAGCAGAAACCTTACCTATTGCCGAACAAGCAAGAGAACTTTTAGGAGAACAGAAAGAACCAAAAGACAAGGTATTTACTGGGCTTAAATATGGCAACTGGAACAAAACCTATTTAAAAGATTGGTTAATTGATGCAGGCATCAATAAGCACATTACATTCCACTGTGCTCGTCATACTTACGCTACGCTTCAGTTGACTTTAGGCACAGACATTTACACAGTTTCAAAATTATTAGGGCATAAAAACCTTTCTACTACCGAGATATACGCTAAGGTTATCAACGAGAAAAAGGTAGAAGCAGCCACCAAAATAAAAATCAATTTATAAAATCATTAGTATATGGAGCAAATAATAGAACACGAAAGAGAAGTCTATTTAGTTGAAGAATTAGAACTTCGAGTAATTATTGAGGCAGACAGTTATAAACGTAATTGTGATGATCTTTGGGAGCAGTACAAATTCGACCCTGACTATTTCAACCGCTTTATGCAAGGTCCTTTGTTAAACGAGTATATGCAGACTATTTACACTCGTTCAAAACCTTTGAATAATACTGAAATCAATAAATGGCTTACCATTTCTTTGAGCCAATTTAAAACCCATACACCACAGCTTCGCAAAGAAAAAATGAAAGAATTATTTTGGAAGCAATACTGGTATCCTAATGTTGAGCCAAAACCATATAATACAATGGGCGAGTTTTACGAAAAGTATTTCGGTCACGTTTTCAAATGGTATGAGATACACTTCCACCTATTCCAAGAAGCCACAGAACAAGCATTACAAGACTTCAAAAAGGGCTATTTAGGTTCATTTGCTGACTTCTCTATCCAAGCCCAACAAGAACCTAAAAACAAGCTAAAAACCAACCTAACAGTCAAGGAAATAGCCTATTTATTCAGAGCCTTATATGATGAAGGTGTCTTTGAAGCCAAACACAAAACCGACATTTTCAATTTCATTGCCGAGAGCTTTTCGTCCAAGCAAAAAGAAGATGTTAGTGCCAACTCAATCAAAAATGCTTTTGATGTTCCAGACTTCAATGCAGTTGATTTTTGGCAAGGAAAATTCACCCATTTAATGCAAAGAGCAAAAAAAGATAAACAAAAATAAACAACATAAGTAACTGATAACAAATACAATGACATAGGGTTGCACAACCCTATGCAACTACCACAGCACTCATAAAGTGCCTTGTTTTGCTTCCATAATCATAAAAATATACAATGATGGAAGTAAATCAAATTCTCGAAAAGCTAAGTCAATTAGAACTAAAAATTGACGAGCAAAATCTTCTTAAAAAAGAAGTATTCAATTTTAATGATGCCTGCAAGTATCTTGACATAAGTGCATCACATCTCTACAAACTTACCTCTCAAAAGCAAATCCCACATTTTTGCCCACAGGGAAAGAAACTCTATTTCAACCGCCAAGAAATAGACGAATGGTTAATGCGTAACAAGCAGGAAACTTCGGAAGACATAGAAACAGCAGCCGCTAATTATTTAATAAGAAATAAACGTAAATAATTATGGGCTTTTATAGATTTTCCGAAGAAGAGGTTCAAGACATCAAACAGCGTTTAGATGATATTTCTTTGACTTTAAAGCAAAACCAAAGAACAGAACCCGACCAAATTTGGTACGACAATCAGGAGTTCCTCCAGATTATGAACATAAGCAAGCGTACCGCAGCTTATTGGCGTACAGAAAATGTTATAACCTATTCGCAAGTAGGTAACAAAATATACTACCGACTTTCTGATATAATGGACTTACTCCAAAAAAGTACCATTCCTGCAAATAGTATCAATAACCTTAAAATTTCCACTGATGGCAACAATAACGACTTATAAAAATTTCAATGTACCTATTGAGGACGTTTCACTTGCCTCAATCATTACTAACATTAAATCCGGCACTTACCACGATAGCATAAATGCTATTCGTATGGCAAAAGGTATGGGCAAACCCGAAAGAGCCGACCAACTCAAAAAAGAGCTATTGGCGTTTACGCCTTCAGCTACTTTTAAGGACGGACGTAAAAAAGATTTACTTACCGCTTACAGCGGTTACGTTCATCTTGATTTTGATAAACTAACACCCGAAGAATTACAACAGTCTTTTGACCTTGCGGTCAAAATTCCTTTCACTTTTGCTTGTTTCACAAGCCCAAGTGGTGATGGTTTAAAAATCTTTATAAAAGTAAATACAGACAAAGACCTCCACGAAATAGCATATAAACAAGTACAAGCATTTTATGAAAAAGAAATAGGTATTGAAGCCGACCCAAAATGCAAAGACATTACAAGGCTGTGTTTTGTGTCTAACGACACAAACGCCTTTTTAAATGAAAGTGCAAGCACTTTTAAAATTGCTTTGCAGGAGCAAGCTCCTTTAAGCGAACCTCTTTTTGAGCAAGCTCAAAATATGGTCAATAGTGTTTTTGACGAATGTGTTAGTTTCACTAACAACATTCTAACTTTCAATAATGGCAACCGCAACAACTATATATATCAGTTGGCTTGCAATTGCAATCGCAGAGGTATTCCACACCCAGAAGCAGAAAATTTGATTACATCAAATTTCCACCACGAAGACCAAACCGAAATACGCAAGTCAATTGAAAGTGCCTATCAAAACAATGCAGCAGAGTTTGGCAAGTTTGCAAACCTTGCAGGTTCGCAAAAAAAAGAAATTACAAACGATACTACAGAAGATTACCTAAAAACAACCCCAACCATTCCAATAGAAGCTATCAATTTAATGCCCGATTTATTACAAGAAGGTGCAAGAGCTTTTGAGGATAACCCAAGAAAAAGAGATGTTTTCCTTACCAGTGCGATATGTATCATTAGCGGTTGCCTACCTGATGTTCAAGGTATTTATGACCAAGAACGTGTATTTCCGCATTTATTTTCATTCATTATTGCTCCAGCAGCAAGTGGCAAAGGCGTTTTAAAAAATGCCAAAAGATTAGGCGACAAAATTCACAAACGATTTACTGAAGAAAGCAAGGCAGAGAGAAAAGATTATGAAAATGAATTGATAGAATACAAAGCTCAATTAAGCAAACGTAAGAAAGACGACCCCATTCCCGAAAAACCAGAAGAACCAAAAAGAAAGATGCTCTTTTTTCCTGCTGATACCAGTCAGGCAATGATGATGCAGATGCTTAATAACAACAACAGTAGAGGTATTATTTGCGAAACTGAAGCCGATACAATGAGCGGTACAAATAAGCAGGATTGGGGTAATTACTCTCCTATTATGAGAGGTGCATTTCAGCACGAAACAATATCAGCAGCAAGAAAAACTAATAATGAAGTTATTGAAGTAGAATGCCCTCAATTGGCAATAACCTTGTCAGGTACACCTGCACAAGTACCAAAGCTAATCGCTTCGGCAGAAGATGGTTTGTTTAGTCGGTTTATTTTCTATGCCTTCAAAAACGAAATTATTTGGCGTGACCCATCACCAAGACCAGGCGGAATTGTTTACAATGACCATTTTGAAGCATTATCTAAAAACGTTATGGAAATGTATGATTTTTTTGAAAACTCACCAACTAACATTTATTTAACTCAAAAACAGTGGGATAAATTAAATAATGCTTTTCACGATAAACTTATGAATGTTGTTATTTTCACGAGTGTAGATGCAGCAAGTATTGTTTATAGATTAGGATTAATCTTGTTTAGAATTTGTATGATTTTCACTTCCTTACGGAAGTTTGAAAATGGCGATTGCACCAAAGATGTAACCTGTACAGATGATGATTTTGAAGCAGCTTTAATACTCTCAGATGTCTATTTGCAACACAGTCTTTTAATGTTCAACAATTTGGAAGAACAAAAAGAAGCAAAAGAGTATAAAATGCCAAACAACAAACGAAAACTATTAGAGCAATTACCACAAGACTTCCAACGCAAAGAAGCAGTAGCCATTGGCAAAAAATTAGGTTTATCGGAAAGGTCGGTTGATGATTTTCTAAACAACTCTGTACCAATGCTTTTAGAGAAGCCAAAGACAGGGCATTATCGAAAAGTTTAAATTATTGTTGAAAAGTCTATAATTCATTTTACTGCATTTTCTTTTGTTTGTTGTACATTTGTCATTATTAAACAAATGGATTTCAGACAAACAGAAAGTAATGAATAAGTTCGGGGATTTAATTAGAAGCATTCGAGAGGAGAAAGAAATGTT